>CEVW01050096.1_pt1 | contig 17745 bp, 13 predicted proteins | sample 427061 | NCBI WGS metagenome assembly CEVW01 (sample SAMEA2623774, study PRJEB7988) | marine metagenome | biome: marine biome (ENVO:00000447); feature: surface water layer (ENVO:00002042); material: "saline water (ENVO:00002010), including plankton (ENVO:xxxxxxxx)" | depth 5 m
GAGAAATTGAAGGAATCACAGACCATTACCGAGGCTCGGTACAGTGCTATACAGCGCTGGAAGCACGGCAAGACCAGTGATTACATCATGCTCAGCGTTCACTGGGACGTGAACATTGAAGACGACACGGTCATTGTGGTCTGTAAGCCCATTGATGGTTTTATCAATGAGAGAGGGGTGTTTAACTAGACGAGTGGTACTTTGCTTCCTCTAGACCTGTAAAAGAGCAAACGGACATCTACAACTGTCATGAACCTTTAGTGACACTTAAATAAAATTGAAGAGCCTCTCATAAGAGGCTTTTTTGTTTTTAAGAGGAAAAGTAATTTATAACGTGTATTCAGTAGCTAAGGTCGCCAATACGATATGAAACCCCGAGTCAGATTTGCTCCCAGTCCCACTGGCCAGTTGCACCTGGGTGGCGCTAGGACCGCATTGTCAAACTTCTTGTTCACAAAGAGCCGAGGAGGAAGCTTCCTGGTCAGGATCGAGGATACCGACCTAGAACGATCAAAGACCGAGCATATTGACCAGATCTGTGACTCCCTCAAGTGGCTTGGCCTTCATTGGGATGAGGAGATGGTCTACCAATCAGAGAATGGATCAACCTATGAGAAAGGGCTTGGCAGTCTGCTGGAATCAGGCAAAGCCTACCGATGTTTTGCATCAAAGCAGGAGTTGGATGATATCCGAGAGAGTTCGGATTCGTTTCACTATACTGGCCTTTGGAGAGATAGGGAAGAGAAGGATATTGAGAGGGAGATCGATCGGGGGACACCCTTTACCATCAGATTGAGGACCCCGCAGACCGGGAACACAGAGTTCAATGACCTCATTTACGGCAATATAACGGTCTCAAACACTGAGATAGATGATTTCATTATCGCAAGGTCTGATGGCAGCCCTGTCTATAACTTCACCAATGTAATCGATGATCAGACCATGGCTATCACCCACGTGATCCGCGGTGAGGATCACGTATCAAACACCACAAAACAGATATTGATATATAAGGCCCTGGGCTACAATGTCCCGCAATTTGCACATCTTCCAATGATACTGGGAGAGGATAAGAAGAGACTTAGTAAGCGACATGGAGCTACTGGTGTATACGAATATAGAAAAATGGGCTATCAACCAGCTGCGCTATTAAACTATTTGGCACTTCTAGGTTGGAATCCTGGTACAGAGCAGGAGATATTTGACCTCCCTCAACTAGTCGAAAAATTTGATCTTTCAAAAGTTCAAAAAAAATCTGCTGTGTTCGATCAAAAAAAATTCAATTGGGTCAGTTCTCAACACCTCATGTTGCAACAGAATTCAGATCTACTGGAGCATGTCAGGGGAATAGATAAGCAATGGGGCATGGAAAAGGATCGCAGCTATTGTATTAGAGTAATAGATCTGATGAAACCCCGTTCAGATTCATTGTTAGACCTTGTAGATCAGTCAGGCTATTTCTTTTCTCAGCCTCAAGAATTTGATCAAACTGACCTAAAAAAACTCTGGAAGGAAGACACCTTAGCAATAATATTAGACCTGAAATTAATTATCGATTCCATTAGCGAGTTCATTGCAAGTTCCTTGGAAGAAAAGTTCAAGGAATTCATGGAGAAATCTGGCTTAGGTTTTGGTAAGGTAATGAAGCCTCTACGATTTATCTTATGTGGAAATCTTAAGGGACCATCCCTTTATGAGGTAATTGAACTATTGGGAAAAGAGGAATCTGTAAAACGCATAAATAGAGCAATAAATGAATTTTAAACAATGACTGAAAGTAATACTGAAATAAAAAACTTTATACAGAAAATCATCGATGATGACAATAATTCAGGGAAATGGGATGGGCGTGTTCATACCCGTTTCCCACCTGAGCCCAATGGGTATCTACATATTGGACACGCGAAATCAATTTGTTTGAATTTTGGAATTGCGGAAAAAAATCATGGTAAATGCAATCTGAGATTTGATGATACGAACCCTCTCAAGGAGGAAGATGAATACGTAAGGTCGATCATTGAGGATGTCAAGTGGCTAGGATTTGATTGGCAGGATCGAATGTATTTTGCTTCGGATTATTTTGATCAAATGTATGATCATGCATTGCAACTGATAAAATTAGGTTGTGCCTACGTATGCGATCAGACAGGAGATGAGATTAGAAAGAACCGAGGAACGTTGAAAGACCCAGGAACAGAGAGTCCATACAGGTCTAGAGATATTGAAGAAAACCTCGAGTTATTTAAGCGTATGAGAGATGGTGAATTTGGAGATGGGAGTAAGACTCTTAGAGCTAAGATAGATATGTCTCACCCTAATCTTAATATGAGGGATCCAGTAATATATCGAATACTTCATTCATCTCACCATAGGACTGGAGATAAATGGTGCATATACCCAATGTATGACTGGGCACATGGCCTTGAAGATTCAATTGAAAAGATAACCCATTCCATATGCACCCTTGAGTTTGAGGACCATAGGCCGCTCTATGACTGGTACCTTGAGAAATTACAGGTGTATCATCCTCAACAGATAGAGTTTGCACGATTGAATCTTAATTTTACAATTGTTAGCAAGCGCAAGTTAAAGCAACTGGTCGATGAAGGTGTTGTTGAAGGATGGGATGATCCAAGGATGCCTACAATATCAGGTCTAAGGCGGAGGGGTTATACTCCAGAGTCCATCAGGAACTTTGCAGATCAGGTGGGGGTGACCAAGCGTGATTCTGTGATAGATGTGGTCAGATTGGAGAATTCACTCAGGGATGAGCTAAACAAGAGTTCTGCTCGTGTGATGGGGGTACTTGACCCCTTAAAGGTGGTTTTAACCAATTATCAAGAAGATAAGACCGAAATGCTTGAAGCTGTGAATAATCCTGAAGATCCATCATTAGGATCAAGAGAGGTTCCATTTTCTAGGGAAATTTACATTGAGAAGAATGATTTCTTAGAAGACCCACCAAGAAAATTTTTCCGTTTAGGTCCAGGCAGAGAAGTGCGACTTAGATACGCCTACTTCATTACATGCACAGATATCATAAAAGATAAGAATGGGAATATCAAAGAGATACATTGCACCTATGATCCTGAGACAAAAGGAGGCAATGCACCAGATGGAAGAAAAGTAAAAGGTACCATTCACTGGGTAAGCGCTAAAGATTCAATAGATGCTGAAGTTAGGATCTACGATCGTCTCTTCAATAAGGTCTCGCCTGAAAAAGATGGTGACTTTCTAGATGCTTTGAATCCAGAGTCATGTTTGATTCAGAATGCAAAATTAGAACCCTGCCTAGTTGACCCTGGATATGAGACCTATCAGTTTGAACGATTAGGATATTTTAAGAAAGATGAAAAACTATCCAAAAAAGAGAACGTTTTTATCCGGGTTGTATCTTTAAGGGATTCTTGGGCAAGATGGATCAAGCAAAATGGCACCTGAGTCTATACCTAAATTGCGTTGGATTAATCCAATGATTAACCCTAATTTGAATCAATGAAACCCTTTGCGTGGATGAACAAAATCCTTTATTTATTTTTATTATCATCTCTTTTGTATCCTAAGGAGCCCTACGCATACGTGTATCTACTTCCTTTTGATAATATTCAAAATGATCCTGCTGTTGAATGGATTGCTGCTGGGCTAACAGACATGGTCCGTGAAGAAATAAAGAATGTCTATGGAGTAAGGATAAAAACAAAAGAAGATCTTGAGACAATAATGAATGATAGAGCCCTAATGCTGAAACAACCGCGGGGGTCAAGAAATCTACTGGTGTTAGGCAAGTACAATCGTCAATTAGACAAGGTTCATGTCACGATTCAGGTTGTTGATATTGCAAACTGGGAAGAGGTTGCAAAGACACAGGTCACTGAGGTCTATACACAAGTACCAAGCCTGAACAAGGCTGTAGGTTCATCCATACTTGGAATGTTAAAGCCATTCCTTCCTTCAATGCCAAAAGAAAAGATCTCCCCATTTCCTCAATACACTGAGCCTGTTGTAAAGCAGCGTCATCCAGTATCGACACAAGCAGAAAGAGTTGCCTCTAGCCTAGATCAGCAGATCGCTGAATTAGAAGCTTCAATGGAATTCCTTCTTGGAGCAAACGCACGGAAAAAAGAAAAAGTAAATCAGGAAAAATCACGTTTTGACTCAGGTGAATGGTCCATGGACTTTGATGTTGATCGTAAGATGGATGAGAATCCTGAGAATGCTGGTAATACACAATTACTTTCTTCAGTTCTAGATCAATTATTATCAAATCCTTATGATGTAGAATTACAGCGACCTGAGTTTGAATATCATCAGGATGATGAACTATATATGACCGTTCGTTTTCCTGTGGTTTATCGTTTAAAGGATAAGATTCTTAAAGATATGCTTACAGGGCTGCCATATACAGGACTAGAGCAAGATGGATCCCTAACTGTTTTTTATTTTGATAGGACAAAATTCAATTTCCCTTATCAGCATGTTGAGGCAATAAAGTCAGGCTCATATCGCAACGTTCCCATACTTAGGATATTCGATAAGAATCGAAATACTCTCATAGTGGTTGCGGACACTCCGGAAGAATATTGGCATTCTAGAAATAGTAGTAGAGTTTTATATGTTCCTCAGCATCAATTCTCCCCCTTAATTGATTTCTCAGTAGGCGGGTGGTCAATTCAGGTCGCTATGGAGACAGTTGATATCCAAGCTGTCTATGAATTTATTTTACCAGTTAGTGAGATCGAGTCACTCAGTAACGTTAGCTTGAAATTCGTGAATGAGAATGATCTTAGGTCTTTCTTGGACCCAATTCTTTAAGTTAAATTATAAATTCTTGATGAATACCAAGAGTACAGTTTGTTCATTTTCTCGTATTTCATTATTGAATTTTTTATTTATGACCTCTATGATGTTCGACATAGTTGCAGCGGATAATATTGATTCAGAAAACATCATCCCAAATATCAAGATACGTTTATTAGATGGTACTTCAACAACTTTACATCAATTGACAGAAAATGGACCTCTGATGATTGACTTCTGGGCAACCTGGTGTGTCCCTTGCAAAAAGGTCATGAAATTCTTGAACCAATATCATCTAGATTATGCATCTGAAAATTTCAAGGTCCTTATGATCAATACTGATTCACCTAGGTCTCTTGGTAAGGTAAAAACCTATATCAGGTCTCAAGGTTATTCATTTAATGTTGGTATGGATCCAAACAAAGTAATATCAAAAAAATTAAATGGAATGGTCATGCCTACCTTGATCCTTGTTGACAAAGGTGGAAAAGTAAAATGGAGGCACCAAGGCTATGTTGCGGGAGAAGAGGTTGAGATTGAAAAACAAATAAGACAGGTTTTAGGAAAAAACATTTAATATGAGATCGCGGGGTAAAAAAATATATCATTTATGCTTCGTTTTGTTAGTAGGCTGGGCTTCTATCAGTGCAAATGAGCTAGGTCTAAATGGAGGCATATATGCGAATTTTGGAAATAGTTATGACTTTTATGATTTTTCAGAGAATCTCTTAGATCTCAACTTTTTTTATAATGACATACAAGGTTGGATCCAGTATGAATATTCCAACCCTCCAGATATAGGATTTATGAAGAACGACATTAGGAAATTTAGATTGGAATATTCAGCTGAAGACTTTTATGTAAAGCTTGGTGACATTTATGAATTTTGGGGGAGAGGCCTTGTATTGAATCAATTCGATGACCAAGTAACAAGCTATGATAATGGTACAAGAGGTATTTATTTTGAATATAATAAAGGTCCTTTATCCATTAGCCACCTTAATGGCAATTCAGATATATGGTTACTAGGTGGAGGAACAAGGATACCTGAGCTGAATAATATTCACAATATGTCAGCCAATCGCTTGCATTATGATTTTAACTCGATCTCTTTAGGATTCACCCAGTTAAGATCAAATGAGAATCATTCTTTGACGAGTGGACCCCCTGTGGATATCAATCATGATATTAAGGGGACATACCTATCCTGGGCAGGTGGTTTTGCGGACCTTTTCATGGAATATGCTGACAAGTCCTCTACTCAAAAAATAAGTAGTTTTGGAGGTGCTCCCAATGACACTCTTAAAAGAGGGTATGGGTACTACCAAAATATCAATTTCTATTTTGGCAATTGGGGTTTGTCAACAGAGTACAAGCGTTATGCTTTTGATAAATTGCAAGGAGACATTACAGCAAATACATTTGGTAATCAGATAGAATACCAGCAAATGCCTACCCTTGCAAAAGAACATAACTCAACTTTGCTGGGAAGAGTAAGTCATACATATAGTTTCAATGATGAGCGTGGAATTCAGATGGAATTGAATGGGTCTTTTATGGATCTGGCGATCTCTTTTCAATATGCGCACTTAAGTCGAAATCAGGAATGGAAAACTAATTCACAAAATGATTGGTTTCATGAACCGCTTGATGGATTTTTACCTAGTTCAGATAAATCATCCTTACCTTACTGGGAGAATTACAACGAGGTGAGTGGATATGCATTAAATGATAAATTGTATTTTAAAATTGGACATGGTATCAATCGAGAGATAATCAAGAATCTAAGGAATTTCATTGGTCATCAGAACGATCTCTCTAGTGTCGATACATCGTTTGTAGAGGTCTACGACTCTCTTGAGTGGGAGGGCACTTGGTATTACGATACTACACTCGTTCCTTTTTATGATTCTCTTTTTACGGATGACTATGATGTCAAATCTAAATTGTGGCAACAGGCTGAATCTTTTACAATACCATTAGAATTGAATTATATTTTTGATAGTGGGTATAGTCTAGGCCTAGGTTTTCAGTATCAAGAGAGGAAAAAATTCAATAGAATGCAGGGCAATGCAACTAACTATAATTATGCCACTTCAAAATGGAATATGTACGATGCTGACAACTATACAAAATCTTTTAATACTACAACTACTCAATTTAGTAGTGAGAATGGTCCAGAGGATAAGCAGTTTAATCGTTTGATATATCTTTCTATAAGTAAGGCCTCAAAATGGTCTTTGACCATCACACATGATGCTACAAGTGCATTTGAGACAGGTCAATTGAAAGATCCTTATTATAATCCACTTGAAGCATTGATCTATGGTGACTTGAAATACTTTACTGGAAATAGAAATAATACTAATCCCCCAAGCTGGGCACAGAACAGGTGGGTTTCTGCAGAATTCGCATATAACATTACCTCCTCCCAGAGAATATCCATTATGTATGGTTCGATTCAAGGTGGACTTTTTTGTAGTAATGGGATATGTAGGATCATACCTCCATTCAATGATGGCCTCAAGGTATCATATAGTGCAAGTTTTTAGATCATAGTTAATTATCAGGAGATTTTATGAAAAAAATACTATCCATATTATTTGTCACATTTTCATTGGCTCAGGATCTTGATCATGCTGATATTTTATACAATGATATAAAAAATCGAATAGAATCATCCTCTCGTTCTGGACAAAGAGTATTCTGGGACTACTTTGGGGGTGAAACCTGCACCTTCTGTCCAGCAGTGGATATGGCCATTGATCAATTGATGGATGACTACCCCGATGATGTTGTAACAATAATGTGGGCTGACCCGTATTGGTCCCCATTTACTGATGCAGAATTATGCATCTATATCGATCAAATAGGACAATGTCACGATGAGAGAGAGGGCTACTATAATATGACCACCTCTAGACCTCATTATCGATTACAGGGAAATCTATGGAATGGCACAGGTGGAGGCATTACATCCGCTGATAGTGCAAATATGTATGATAATACCATACATCCGGTGACCTTATCTGCAATGGGTGGCGGAACACCATATCAACTTGCATTGAATGGTTATAGAGACAGTCTGACTATTTTTTATGAAATAACATTGGCAATGGACTCTTATGCATCCTCCGAAGATATGATGGTCGAGATAGTCTTTGTTGAAGATAAAGTTCCATTGTACTACTCAGGTGATGGTTTAATCCATAATGTAAGGAATCTTGCAAGGCACTGGATTGGAAATGAGCCAATTACTATTGAGAATGAAGGCGAAACACAAACTTTCTCAGGTGAAATGATAATGATGGATCATAATCTTTGGCAAATTTCGGATGATCCACCATGGAACCCAGATAGTATGAAACTTGTTGCCATGGTGCAAAATAATAGTAATGGTGATATCCACCAATCAATGCAAATGAATGTGAATGAGTTTGACATTGATAATGATGGGGTAGCCAATCGAGATGATAATTGCATGTTTGAAAGTAATCCTGGTCAAGAAGACGCAGATGGTGATGAAAATGGTGGAGATGCATGTGATCCTTGTGACAACGCTAATATTTTCTTGGATGGAAATGCTAATGGTGATTATTGGTGGTATGGAGAATCAGATCAGACATTCACATTTAAGTTAGATATTTTTGATATATATAGATTGATGGAAATTGTTGATGCAGGTGAGTTAGAGGGATGCGGTTATGAGGCAGGAGATCTAACTGGTGAGGGAGATGTGAATATATTTGATGTTTATGCTCTAATAACAATTGTAACAGATGGGGGAATATAATTTCCTATTTGTGTTGATTGATTGTTTTTGCCATCCCTTTTGTTTTGCTTTAATTTTCATAAATCAAAAAGAATAAAGGACCAAATATGAAGGGATTTCTAAGAGTATTTTATTTTTTTAATATCATATCTGTTGTCTTATCGCAGAACATAGAAAAAAATGTTGTCTTAAAGGATCTAAATGAGGCTGTTCACTTTGCTCATCAAAATAATCTTAATGTTCTCATTGAGGATTTCACTGGTGTTGGATGAACATACTGCCCGGGCGTGAGTTCCGCGCTAGATACTCTTATTGAAAGATACCCTAATACGATTCACCTAATTGCTTGGCATGTTCCCTGGTGGACACCAGACACCCTTGACTATTCACTTGAAGGGGCTAGTAACATAAGAATGGACCTATACACTAATGGTACATCCACACCTATGCTAGTGTACAATGGGGATTCGATCCGAATAGGTGGCAACACATCTTACTGGTGGGAACATTTATATCCGGTTGTGGAATCAATGTACAACTACTTTGTCATAAAAGATACTCCATATAAATTGGGTATATCAGGTCAGTATGAGCCAGGGGATGAACAGGCAGAGATAACGATTGAGCTATTGATAGATGAAATTGATAGTACTTTAGATAATACAGATCTTTATCTTGAACTCGTGGTTGTTGAAGATAAAATACCTGATGCATATTGGTCTGTGCCAGCTGAATATCATGATCTTCGTGATATCGCCAGAAGGTGGATCACAAAAAATCCATCAAATAAATTGCCTATCAGTATTACTGAATCTGGCCAGAATCAGATATTCGAGACTAGTTTCCCAGTTTTGGATAACTGGAACCCTGCGAATATTAAAATAGTGGCTATGGTACAAATGTTAACAGATAGTGTTGGGTATAGCCCTATTTTACAATCACAATCTGCTAATATCAATGAACTGGACCCAGACCCTGACGAGGATGGTTTATCTTATCTGTATGATAATTGCATCAATATTTATAATCCAGATCAAATGGATTCAGATGAGGATGGTATTGGCAATCTCTGTGATTCGTGCAATGAACTGGTCAATATTATTGGAAACATAGATTTGGATGCATATGGTGATGATTATCAGCCAATTATCGGTGTTAATGATATTTTGGCATTATCTGATATCATGAATGATGTAGGAATGCCCATCAATGATTGTCATGAATTTGATATACTTCAAGATGGTCAATTAAATTCTTTTGACATTATACTGCTAGAGGGAATGATAATGGCTGGTGGTGAATAAGGATAAAGTAGATTAAGTTCACAAATAATTTATCATTGATCAATAAAGAAAAAATAAATGAAAAAGTTGTTTAAATACCTAAGTAGATCTTTTTTACTTCTACATATTCTTTGTCCTTTAAGTGCACAGCTACAGGTTGGTGATATATCTCCAGACTTTGAGGCGACGATCTGTATGAATGGTGAAGATGTCAATCCAGATATTGTTTCCGGATCTGAGTGGAGTTTGTATGAAGAAGGATTTGGAAAGGTTACTTGGATAAATTTGTTTACCTCTTGGTGAGGATCTTGTCAGGTGGAGGCTCCACAGACAGAAGAAATATGGCAGAATTATCTTTCGGAGAATGAAGATCATTTGAATATAATTGCAAATGGATTTGATTGGACATCATATAGTTGTCAATCCTGGGCTTCAGCATTTGGAATTTCATATCCCATGCTTGATGGAGGGTCATATGGAGGAGAGGCCTGGGCGCTTTTTGGGGATGGCTATATTCCACATAATGTTGTTCTTGATCATAACTACCAGGTTATCTATACAGGTTCAGGTTATAATGAGAGTGCAATACTCAGTGCTATCGATCTAGCACTTTCGTATGTCCCAAGAGATCAAGATGGCGATGGTGTCATGGATAGTACGGATAATTGCGTTGCCACCTATAATAATCATCAATATGATTACGATCTTGACGGTGCAGGTGACGCCTGTGATTTTTGTAATAATCTTGATATATATGTTGAAGGTAATATAGATGGCACCCTCAATTGGTCAAATGATGTGCCTACGATTGATATCTTTGATGTCCTAAGTTTAACTGATATTGTTCTTGAGGGAGTCTATGATGGCTGTGGTCATGAGATAGGTGATATCAGGGAAGATGGAGAAGTAAATGTTCTTGATATTATTGCCTTGGTTCAAATGGTATTGAATGGGACATGATTATTTTGCTGATAATAAATGAGATCGTGAAATAAATAAGATGCTAAGGTATATAATAGTTAGCAACACCATCTTTCTAATTTATTTAGTTAGCTTTTTGAATGGACAGTCTGATTTTTCTTTTAACAATATATCAGTTAGTGATGGGTTGGCAGAGAGTACGGTCAAGGTTATTTTTGAAGATAATAATGGATTAATGTACATTGGAACTGAAAATGGATTAGACGTATACGATGGTTATGAGTTCAATAACTATAATATGAATTCGTTTGATAATAATTCCATTCTTGGCAATAAAGTATCATGTATCTCTGAAGACTCAAAAAATAATATATGGGTTGGTACAGAACTTGGTGTGAGTATTTTTGATATAGAATCGAGGAGTTTCTCTAGACCAATAGACCCTAGAGATATTGACAATGAGATCCTTGAGGATCCTGAGACAATTATCGATGATAGGAATGGAAATATATGGATACAATTATCTGAATCTGGCTTTATATATAAACATTCAACCTCTGATGGTCTTACGAGGTGCTTAAGTGATGATATTGATGATTCACCGCTAAAAGGTATAAGAGTCAATGTGCTATTTAAGGATAGTTCAAATATGGTATGGTTTGGTTCTAGGGATGGGCTATATTATTTTGATTCAAATACCAATGAAGTCAAAAAATATGTGTTGGAGGCAAGTATAGTCAATGCCATTGTCAATGGCGATAATGGTGATGTCTGGGTTGGTACTGAAAAAGGTTTGATAAGGATTATTAATGGGCCAAATGGAGAAAGTGAGTTTTTTGAAAAATCTAATTCTGAATCTTCAATCGTATCAAATAATATAAAGGATCTTGCTTGGGATTCACTTAGGAAAGTACTATGGATAGCAACTAATGATGGTATATCTCGTTACATTCCTTCTGAAAATAAGTTCTTTAACATACAAACAACTCCATATGCTGATAGTATAGTTGAAAATGATATATCTGAGATACTTGTTGCAATCAAGTCAGGTAGACTTTGGTATACCACGGCTACAGAGCCTGGAATTAATTGTTTATCTGTTGAGTTTGACTCAGAATCTGATAGTCCGCCACCAGCAAATCATTTTGAGCATGACCCCATTGATGCCCAATCCATCGCTGATAATAACATTACAGGTTTTATTGAGGACAAAGCTGGCCATATATGGATAGGAACTGGGCAGAACGGGATTAGTTTTCATTCTTTTGTAAAATCAAAGTTTACTCATCATAGATATGATCAAGAAAATGAGTGGGGGCTTAAAAGCGATAAGATCTATTCCATTTCAACTATGACAGATGGTATGATGTGGGCTGCAACAGGTTTTGGTCTAGAGATGTTATCCCCAGATGGGATTCGTGAATATGACTATGAGAAATCCATTTTAAATGTGAACTACATCATTGATGTTGAAATTGTAAATGATGAGAATCTTTGGGTTGCTACTGATCAGGGTGTTATAAAGATCAATACTATGACTGATGAATTAACAAGATTCTCGACCTCAGACACCATACCAAATAACAGGAGACTATCTGATAATCTAATTCACGACATATTGCCCATAGGCGACAAGATATGGGTCGCAACAGGCACAGGAGTGGTCATTATTGATACAACTTCAAATAATGTGACGAACTTTAGTTCAGATCTGATCGCTAGGGTCATTACCGAAGATAAAGATGGAGATATATGGCTTGGAACAGAAATGGATGGTCTTTACAAGATTCCATCCTCTCTATTTGAAAATATAGTACAGGGTAAGGATTTTGAGATTGAAGGACATATATTTGATCCAGAATTTCCTAATGGAATCTCATCGTCACAGATCACGTGTATTTCTCAGGACAAGAATGGAATGATCTGGATAGGTACAAATGGTGGTTTGAATCAATATTCTAAAGAGGATGATACCTTCCTTCATTATTTTGTTGAGGATGGGCTATCCAGTAATTATGTAACTGGAATCGTAGTAGATGAAGACAATAATCTTTGGATAAGTTCTAAGAAAGGTATCTCATTTTTTGATCAGTCTGACTCAACTTTTACGAATTATGGCTTGGAAGATGGAATCGGTAATATAGATTTTCATCGCCATAGTTATGATCAGAGCTTTGACGGAAATATATATTTTGGTGGACCATTGGGTATTACAAAAGTAAATCCAAGAGAAATACAATATAATGATTATATCCCACCTTGTATCATTACTAGAGTAAAGAAGAATTTATTTGATGAAACATTTTCAGAAACATTCATGGTATCAGAAAATAGAAAATTTTCTGAAGCAACTAAATTTTTGGAGGTCGATCATAGAGTAAAATCTTTTGTTATCGATTTTGTTGCCCTCAATTATCACCAATCCATTAAAAATAAATACAGATACAAGTTAGAACCTTTTGATCGAGACTGGATATACTCTGGAGGGCTACGTTTTGCTTCATATAATAACCTAGGTCGCAATAATTATCAATTCATTGTCCAAGGCTCTAACGATGATGGTATATGGAGTACACCTCAGGAATTAAATATCAAGTTCATACCTCATCCATTATTGAGTTACTGGGCATTTGCACTTTATTCCATTTTTGCAAGTGTGGGTGTTTTTATGTTTATGAGGCATCGAATGCATAGACAGAAATATCAGTTAGAAGAAGAAAGAAGAATCAAGGAGCTTGAGGAGGCCAGAGATTTTCAAATGTCACTCATACCGCAGTCTCCGCCAGACCATCCTGATTATGATATTGCATTGCATATGAAGACCTCCACAGAAGTAGGTGGTGATTATTATGACTTTTTTCCACAAGATGATGGCTCAATGTATGTTGTCTGTGGTGATGCCACTGGTCATGGACTGAATGCGGGAATGATGGTCTCCATAACCAAGGCGGGTCTATATGGCTCTGATTTTGATACTCCTGCGATTACCACTACCAGACTGAACAGGACGATAAAGGCCATTGATCTTGGTACAACTCGAATGTCATTGAATATGGCCAAATTCAACAATGGCTCATTTGATTTTACATCTGCTGGCATGCCTCCTGCATATTTGTTTAAACATGAAACGGGTGATGTAGATGAGATTCTTGTACCTGGATTACCTCTAGGTTCTATGAAAAAAGCTGATTTTGATCTTCATTCCTTTCAACTAGATTCAAACGATGCCCTTGTGCTTATATCTGATGGGTTACCTGAATGTGTGAATCATGAGGGTGAGATGTTAGACTATGAGCCTGTTAAGGATTGTATTGCGGCCAATGGAAGTAAGTCTGCACAGGGCATTATTGATTCGCTCATTGACCTGGGTGATGACTGGATGTCAGGCTTGATGAATGATGATGACATAACCCTTGTTGTCATAAAGAAAAAATAGTAGGCCCAAATATAGAAAGGTAAATGATGGTGAAAAAACTTCTAATGATTCTCTTTTTATCTTCCATGCTTCTTTCTCAGGATAAGGTTCCAAATCTTAGATTGAAGATGTTAAATGGTAAATATGCCAAGATACATGATTTTATAAAAGAAGGTCCAATGATAATTGATTTTTGGGCAACATGGTGTGAACCTTGTAAGAAGCAGATGAGGTATTTGAATTTGTTCTATAACCATTTCAAGGAATCTGGATTCAATGTGTTGGCCATCAATACGGACTCTCCTAAAAGTATGAGCAAGGTAAAACCATACATACGTACCAAAGGGTTTGAGTTCAATGTGGCCGTTGACCCAAACAGTCAAATCTATAAAAAATTAAAGATACAACAAATGCCAACGACTATAATCATAGATCAGGATGGTTCGGTCAAATATCGACACAAGGGATATGTTCCTGGGGATGAAGTGGGTATCCTGAAGGCGATCACAGAATTGCTCGATGCCAAAGGCATTGCATATGAGGACCTGGATCTTGATAAAGTACAACAGATCCAGAAAAAAGAGGACCTGAAAATTGATTTTTAGATTATCATGATCAAGAAATTTTTTATTTTGTATTTACTCAATGCTTTTATCCTTGCTCAACTAAGTGTAGGTGGAAATACGGAATTAAAATTTGGAGAGAGTAAGAACAATTATAATTTTTCAGAAGTATTTCTCAATCTGAGCATATCTACTGATATGATATCGACATGGTCTCAATTTGAATATAGCGATCCACCAGAATTGGGTAAGGCAACCAATGGTCTGAGGAAGTTCAGATTGGATTATTCAAATGGACCTCTGGAACTATCGGTTGGTGATATTTATAAGCTATGGGGAAGGGGTCTGATACTCAATCAGTTTGATGACCAGAATGTAAACTTAGATAATGGATATAGGGGACTTAGTTTTGGGTTGATTGAGGACGATTATTCATTGAACCTGATCTCAGGTCTGTCAAATATTGCAAGAGTAACTGCTGATTACACATCTGACCTTGATAGTGAACTTAGGGTGCCAAACCATTTATCAAATCATTCTTTATTTGGTGGAGATATGGAGTTGTTTAAAGGGCCATTTAATCTTGGACTTTCATTTCTTCAGAGTCGACAATCACATCCAATATTTAATTCACTTGATTTTCAAGTAGACACCTTGAGCCTTGTTCATAGAACTCACGGACTTCGTGGTGGCTATAACGGGTCAGCCATTAGCGGATACTTTGAGTATGCGAATAAATCAACCATTCTGCCAGAATCAATTATCAACGATACTTATGCTGATGCCTACAATCCTTATAACGGGTTCTCATTATTTACAAATCTCAACTATTATTTTAGTTCCACACCACTCAATGGATGGTCTCTAATGATGGAATATAAAAATTATAATTTGACCAAGATCAATCCTGACGAAAGAAATAATTACATAAAGAATTTTGATATGAATCTTATCTATACACAGCCTCCTACAGTGATGCGTGAGCATAGTAGCGTTCTTCTTGCCAGGATGATACCGCAGGTCAATTACAGTGATGAAGTAGGCTATCAGGTAGCACTTGTTGGACCTGTTGGATCTCTAGGTTATTTTACATTGAACTATCAGACTGCAAGCAGGACGAACGAGTGGTACAAAGAATTCCCAGATACGTTGAATGCTATTTTATCATCAAAATGGACCAGTGATAGTTCACTAACTCTCATGCCCTATGAGAGTGCTGTGGCACTACCGTACAATGAATTGTATATTGAGATGGAAGGCTACATAAAGAAACTTAGATATCAGTTAGGATTTGCATGGACAAATAATGTTCCGGAGTATCATGTGGTGTATAACTCAAGTCGAAATGGTAGTTGGGATGAGACTGAACCTTTCATTGATGATAATGGCAATGGATCATGGGATGATGAAGAGGTATATACAGATTATTACAGTATTGTGAATGAGAGGATAGAAAAAAAGTACCAGAATGCATTTACCTTACCTACCTTGTTCAACTATAAATTTCACAGCGGGTGGAGCCTAGATTTAAAGTATGAGTTTCAGAGACTGGAAAAAGGCACTAGGTATATAAATACCTTATACGAAGATGAAGTATTTCAAGACCTAGATGGTGATGGCGTATGGGATCCAGCTGAGCAACTTACAGATCTAGATGGTGATGGAATTTGGGATGCTGCAGAACAGAATTGGTATGATTGGTGGTTGAATGGTTGGATCACAGATGATCTGTTACCAGACTATGACTTAAATGGTAATGGGGTATATGATGTTGGAGAAGAATTCTCAGATTCAGATGGCGATGGAGTTTGGGATCCAGCTGAGGAATTTCAAGATCTCGATGGTGATGGCGTATGGGATTCAGCTGAGGAGTTTGATGATGTGAATAATGATGATGTATGGACAGCGAGTGGTGCTTACGTAGATAGTAGCAAGTCCAATTTTTATGTTTTGAATGGAAAAAATGATGAAAATCAATCCAAGGATTTTCAATATAATCATATGATTACAGTAGGCCTTGGCAGATCACCTCATTGGTCCTTGTCACTTTCAATAGAATCAAGCTCTACCTATGAGTATGGTCCCCAAATACCTAGTATCACAAATCCACTGGAGAAGTTCCTAGGTAATTTTATGAATCTAGAAAATAAATGGATTGCTCTAGACCTTATGGTAAACATCAATGACAATATACGATTGGACGTTATGTATGGCACTCTTCGAGGAGGCATTATCTGTAGTAATGGAATATGTCGATATGTAGAACCTTTTGATGATGGATTCAAGTTAAGTCTTACATCTGTTTTTTAATTATCTCATTACCTTTTAGTTAAAATTTCTTTTTTTATATGTTTTTTATAAGTTTGCGGTATATATATATCCAAATAATAATAAAATGAAAATCAATATAATTATCATCTCATTTTTCTTGTCCTTTTGTTATACCCAAGTATACAATGTGGGCGACACTGCTCCGTCTGATTTTGGTCTCCCTTGGTGTGGCAATAATCCCACGGATAATGATAGTCTATTCCTTAGTAAGTATAATGGAGCTATGAATGAAACAGGTCGACCATATGTAATATGGTTGATGGGTTTTACACCATGGTGCCCATATTGTGTAACAGAAGTCCCGTATACTCAAGATTTTTATGAGATCTTAGCAGATTCAGGTTTGATCGTAATAGGGATGGGGGATGATTGGGGCCAACCATATACATGCGATGAGTGGGTAGATAATTTTGGTTTAGAATATCCAATAATATCTGATGTGGATACATACAATGAATATGAATATGGAGGTCTAGGAACTTATTTATTCACTGATACCTGGATACCATACAATGTAATAATGGACCACAACATGGAGATCATTTACTCTCAATATGGATATGGAACTCAAGAAGAGATGAATGAGATATTCAATCTGATCACTCTCGCATTAGATAATTGTAGCTTTTGTTCTTGTTCAGAAGCTTTGGGAGATATTGATCA
>CEVW01141581.1_pt1 | contig 17678 bp, 15 predicted proteins | sample 427061 | NCBI WGS metagenome assembly CEVW01 (sample SAMEA2623774, study PRJEB7988) | marine metagenome | biome: marine biome (ENVO:00000447); feature: surface water layer (ENVO:00002042); material: "saline water (ENVO:00002010), including plankton (ENVO:xxxxxxxx)" | depth 5 m
AAAAAATCCTGTTAATAAGAATAAGAATAGTAGTAGATTTTGTATTTTCAGGTTCAATCTTAGTGTTATATTTGTGTCAATTGCAACAATAGAAAAATCGTGACAAAATTAATTAAATTATATAATATAATTTTATCTAACGTAGGATGGCTGTTTTTATTTGTAATATTTCTTTTTAATAGTGCATTTAGCTATAATACAGACAAGACAAATAATAGCTTAAAGGTTGTAGTGATTGACCCTGGACATGGGGGCAAGGATTCGGGCACCATGGGAACTAAACGATTTCCTATTTATGAAAAACATGTTGCTTTAGCTGTTGCGCTAAGATTAGGAAAGTATATAACTAATGCTTTTCCTGATATTGAAGTGGTTTACACTAGAAGTGATGATGTGTTTCTTGAGTTAAATGAACGGACAGATATTGCCAATAATGTTAATGCAGATCTTTTTTTATCAATACATTGTGATGGTTTTACAAGTCCTTCTCCCTCTGGGGCAAGTGTTTTTGTTATGGGTATGAGTAAGCTTAAGGCGAATATGGATGTTGCTATTAGGGAGAACTCTGCAATTTATTTAGAAGATAATTATGAGGAAAAGTATGATGGTTTTGATCCAAAATCTGCAGAGAGCTATATTGTATTTAGCTTAATGCAGAATACACATCTCAATCAAAGTATACAGATCGCAACAGAGATTGAGAAAGAGCTTTCTACACGAGCTAATCGTAAAAGTAGAGGGGTTAAACAAGCTCCTTTTTATGTTATAAGTAGAACAAACATGCCTAGTATTTTAATTGAATGTGGTTTTCTTACTAATCCAAAAGAAGAAGTGTTTTTGCATTCTGAAGAAGGTCAAGATTATTTAGCTTCAGCGATTTTTAGTGGATTTAAAGCATATAAAGAAAGTGTAGAAGCTCTTGGCCCTAATAAAAAAGACAAAGAAAAGACTGTTTCCAAACAAGAATTTTCAAAATTGGATTCTATGGAAATTAACTCAGATAAGGTTGTTTTTAAGATTCAGTTAGGCACTTATTTGAGTTCAATGTTAAATAATAGAATGTTTATTGATATTAATGCTCAAGAATATAAAATAAATGATACATTTAAATATTATGTTGGTTTAGAAACAGATAAACGTAAAGCGGATATTTTAAAAAATAAGATGATTGCAAATGGTTTTAGAGGAGCATTTGTAGTACCTTTTTATAAAGAAAGAAGGATTTCTATGAAAGAAGCCTTAGATTTGCAAACGAAAATAAATAATAATGAATAAAGAACTTAAAATAGGATTTGTTGCAATTGTAGCGATTGCCTTGTTGTTTGTAGGTATAAATTTTCTTAAAGGTTTAAATGTTTTAAACTCAGATAGAAAATTTTATACGCTCTATGAGAGTATTGGAGGCCTGCAGGTTGGAAGTTCAGTTCTGGTAAATGGTTACCAGGTTGGGATGGTTTCAGATATTAATTTATTATCTGAGCAGAGTCAGAGACTGCTTGTAGAAATTAGTATAGAGAAGGACTTTAATATACCTTCAAATTCAATTTGTAAGATTGTTAATCAGGATCTTATGGGTACAAAAGGAATCTCCTTGTTGATAGGAAATGATGATTTGTTTGCGGTAAATGGAGATACATTAAGAACTGATATTGAGGGGACCTTGCAAGATGAGGTGAATGCTCAGATTCTGCCTTTGAAAAATAAGGCTGAGGAATTAATTGGTTCTATTGATTCCGTTATGGTAATAATAACAGCGGTTTTAAATAAGGATACAAGAGAGAATCTTAGAAATAGTCTTCAAAGTTTAGATAAAACTTTTGCTTTAATGTCAGAAACAATGTTAAAAGTAGATAGTTTGGTGTTCGTAAATGATGAAAGATTAACAAAAATAATTTCGAATCTTGAATCTATTACTAGCAACTTGGCAGGTGGTAACAATGAGATTAGAACTATTTTAACAAGTTTTGCCTCAATATCTGATTCGCTTTCCAAGGCGGATATTACATCAGTAGTTGAGGATGTTAATCATATTGTTTCTAGAATAAATGATGGTGAAGGCAGTATAGGGTTATTATTAAAAGATAAGCAGGTATATACAAACTTAGAGCAGTCAACAAAGCAGTTGGCAGAGTTGATTGAAGATATTAAAAATAACCCAAGCAGGTATGTGAATTTCTCTATTATTGGAGGAAGTAAAGGTTATAAAGCACCAAAAACAAGAAAATAATGGGGATGTCAAATATTGTTTTTTTAGCAGTATTTATTTTGTCTATCATATTCTTTATTAGAAATTTAAGAGGGATTATATCAAATATTAGTTTAGGAAGAAGTATTAATAGATCTGATAGAAAATTAGATAGATTTAAAAATATGATTCGAGTTGCCCTTGGACAGTCAAAAATGACTAGAAGACCTGTTGCTGGAATATTACATATTATTGTATATCTAGGTTTTCTAATTATCAATATAGAATTGATTGAGATTATTGTTGATGGTATTTTTGGAACTCACAGATTTCTTGCAACGATTATTCCTATAGGCTTATATAACTTTTTAATTGGATCATTTGAGATATTAGCATTACTTGTCTTAGTTGCTTGTGTTATTTTTTTTATTAGAAGAAATTTCATTAAGATTAAGCGTTTTTGGAGTAAAGAAATGGCTTCTTGGCCACGAACAGATGCAAACTTAATCTTAATTTTTGAAGTTTTATTAATGTCAGCTTTTCTTATCATGAATGCTGCTGATTCTATTTTGTTTAATAGAGAATTTTCTTATTATACCGTTGCTTTCTCTAACCCTGTTTCACAGTTATTAGTGCCTTTATTTGATGGGATGAGTGTTAATACACTTTATATTTTAGAAAGATTTACATGGTGGTTTCATATTATTGGAATTTTAGGTTTTATGAATTATGTTTTAATATCAAAACATCTTCATATCTTCTTTGCATTTCCTAGTACTTTTTATGCAAATTTAGATCCTTTAGGCAAATTTAATAATTTAGAATCAGTGACTAAAGAAGTAAGACTAATGATGGATCCGAATGCAGATCCTTATGCAGCTCCTTCAGAACCATCAGAAGTAACACAATCATTCGGAGCTAAGGATGTAACAGATTTGAACTGGGTTCAGTTATTAAATGCATATAGTTGTACAGAGTGTGGTAGATGTAGTTCAAATTGCCCTGCCAATCAGACTGGAAAATTACTTTCGCCAAGAAAGATATTGATGGATACTAGAGATAGGATTACTGAGTTTGCAAATAACAAAAGAAAAAAGATAAAAGATAATAAATCTCTATTGGGAGATTATATTACTGCAGAAGAGTTGTGGGCATGTACATCATGTAATGCATGTACTGATTCTTGCCCTATTGAATTAGATCCTTTATCTATAATTCTAGATATGAGGAGATATTTGGTTATGGAACAATCAGCTGCTCCAACCGAATTAAACATGATGTTTACCAATGTGGAGAATAATGGGGCGCCATGGCAATTTCCTGCAGCTGACAGATTAAATTGGAAAAATGACTAAACTAGTAAAAAAGATAGTGGATGGAGAAAATATTTCTCCTGTATTACCTAATGAGATTAAGAATTACTTAATAGATATTGATGGTACTATTTGTGATGATATACCAAACGAGGAGCCCGAGAGAATGGTTACAGCTAAGTTATATCCTGACGCTTTAGAAACTTTGAATAAATGGCATGAAGAGGGTCATTATATTACTTTCTTTACATCTAGAATAGAAGAACATAGAGAAGTTACTGAAACATGGTTAAAAGATAATGGATTTAAGTACCATGGACTTTTGATGGGGAAGCCAAGAGGAGGAAACTATCATTGGGTAGATAATCATATTGTAAGAGCAACTCGATTTGATGGTAAGTTTACAGATTTAGTAGATAAAGAGGTTAAAATACAAGTGTTTAAATCTTAATAAGATGATTGGATTGAAGGTAAAGACTATGGCCGAGTTTATGGCAGAAGGCAAAGAGCCTGATATTCTTTTTTGGGTAGGTAGTGCTGGAAGTTTTGATGATAGAGCTAAGAAAATTACGAGAGCATTTGTTCGGATACTTAATAGTGCAGGAGTTAGTTTTGGAGTTTTAGGTTCTGAAGAATCATCAAGTGGAGATGCAGCAAAGCGTGCTGGAAATGAATTCTTATTCCAAATGCAAGCTATAATGAATATTGAGGTAATGAATGCATATAATGTAAAACGGATTGTCACTACTTGTCCTCATTCTTATAATACTATTAAAAATGAATACAAAGGTTTAGGAGGAGATTATAAGGTTCAGCATCATACAGAGTTTATTTCAGAGCTTTTATCTAAGGGTAATTTAGATATTAAAGCTAATTTAAGTGGTAAAAGAGTCACTTATCATGACCCTTGTTATTTGGGTAGAGCAAATAATGTGTATGACCCCCCAAGAGAATTAATTAAATCATTAGGAGTAGAATTAGTTGAAATGAAAAGAAATAAAAGACGTTCATTTTGTTGTGGGGCAGGAGGGGCACAGATGTTTAAGGAACCAGAGAATGGAACTCAAGATATTAATATTAATCGTACGGAAGAGGCCTTAGGATTAAAACCAGATATTATAGCAACAGGTTGTCCTTTTTGTAATACTATGATGTCTGATGGAGTAAAATCAGTAAATGAAGGGGCAGCTGAGGTATTAGATATTGCCGAGTTAATAGCAGAAAATCTATAATGTTAGTTGATTTTAATTCTATTTCAGATGAATCTCGTTTGTGGGTATATGGATCTGAATCTAATTTAACTAATGATCAACAAGCGGTTATAATTAGTAAGATTTCAGAATATCTTAAAACTTGGGATTATCATAACAATCCTTTAACTGCATCTTTAATAATAAAAGAAGATAGATTTATTATTATAGCATTAGATGACTCTGAATTTGGAGTAGGAGGGTGCTCTATTGATTCTCTACAAAGGATTATTCAAGAATTAGAGCAAGAGCTTTCTATTTCTTTGTTAAATCGTTTGAATATCTTTTGTAGGATAGATAATATGCTAAGATGTATATCTACTCTTAAATTATCAGAACATGCAAATAATAAAACATTGTTTTACGATCTTACAATACAGAAAAAGAATGAGCTTTCTAATTGGTTGAAACCAATAGAGGAGGGTTGGTGTGCTAATTTTATTCAATAATTATTCTTTTCTATCTAGTTGCTTTTTGTATCTTTATTAGTTTAATAAGAAGTGCTTCTAATTGATCTAAAGGAAGCATATTTTCTCCATCTGATTTTGCATTTTGAGGTTTAGGATGTGTCTCAAGAAAAATACCATCAGATCCAGCTGCAATACCTGATTTGGCTATTGTCTCAATCATAGCTGGCTTACCACCAGTTATACCACTATTTTGATTAGGTTGTTGCAATGAATGGGTGACATCTAAGATTACTGGAACATCAAACTGTTGCATAGTAGGAATTCCTCTAAAGTCTACTACCATATCTTGATAGCCAAACATAGTTCCTCTTTCGGTTATCATAACTGCATTATTTCCGCTTTCTTTTACTTTATTTACTGCATGAATCATGCTTTCAGGAGAAAGAAATTGTCCCTTTTTAATATTTACAACCTTACCTGTTTGTGCTGCTGCTACTATTAGGTCAGTCTGTCTACATAAGAAAGAAGGTATCTGCAATACATCAACATATTGTGCAGCAATAGTCGCTTCCTCAGCGGCATGTATATCGGTTATTGTAGGTATATTAAAGCGTTCTCCCACTATCTTTAGGGTTTTCAGGGCTTCTATATCACCAATACCACTAAAAGAATCTAAGCGGCTTCTATTTGCTTTTCGATAACTCCCCTTAAAGATGAAGGGAATTTCGAGTTTATTTGTAATGCTAAGTATTTTCTCAGCAATTTTTATTGTAATCTCTTCACCTTCAATAGCACAAGGTCCTGCTATAAGAAAGAAATTCCCGCTTTTTTGATGTTGTATTTTATTTATTTTGGATAACATATTAAAATTGCAATAGTAGATTAAGGTAGATGCTTATAGCTTTTGCTTTTTCACCTGATAAAGCATCTTCTAAATGTTGAGTTCCTAATATTAGTTTATTTTTATATCCTTTAGATAATGCCAAACCTAAATTAAAATCATTACTATAACCTCCATAGGATAAAGTTGGTAGTATGTCAAAATATTTTAATTGACTTGAAGCTGAAACCCAATAAAGAGGCGAGTAGTTTGATTCCTTAATTCCTTGCTCTATTTTAGAGAAAGTTAGTGGGCTATTATCATAATATGGTTGCCATTTTATATTTATTCCTGCAGATATAGCCTTAAAATGCTCTAAAGAACTAGTAGTTATTAAAGAAAAACCAAAATTAGCAGGGATATAGGTTTTAAATGATTTATTTTCTGTTTCTAAATCATCCACTGAGTTATAATCTTCTATTAGAGAGTCGTTAAATGACAATATATCATTGATTTCAACGCCTGTAAAACTAAAGCTGCTATCTGTATTTAAAATGATTGATTTAGTATTCCACATAATAAAACCTAGATCTTCTAGATACATGTTAACGTTATAGTCTTTTATTATAAAATCTAATGATAGATCAAGTGCCATACCATTACCATTTCTAGATAAAGGATTAAAGGATGAGGTGTCTGTTGCTAATGCATTGATGTCATAGGATATATCTAATTTCACACCATTAGAGGCAGTAAATAAAGACCCATCATTTACGAAGAAAGAGGCATGATGATTTCCTGCTAAGAATGAACCTCCAACTGTGATCTTTGCTTTATTAAAGTTTAAAGTATAATTTAGTTTATATTGTTGGAATCGATCAATACGGATATTTGTATTTGAGAAGTCTAAAGTTTCATTTTGATAATTGTAGTTTCCAAAAAAAGATAAGCGCATCAAATCATCAGAGAATGACATATTTAGCATATTTCTGTCAGCTATGCTAAACCCAATATTATATTTAGTGTTTGTATAGCTTAATGTATTACTTATTTCTGAGTAAAGTATATTATTATGATCTCCTTTATTTATCCAGTTACTTTTCATGCTATCTGTTATAAAACCTCCATAAAGCATTGAATTGAGGAAGTTTTTATTTAATCCATTACTTTCAAATACCAGATTTGTATTCCATTGTAGTTGATTGTTGAAAGTTCTATTGTTCTCTATTTCTTCTTGAGAAATTAATAAAAGAGGAGTACAGAGGATTAAAATTATATTCTTCATTATTCTCCTATTGTTCTGTTAAATTTTGCACTTATTTTAATATCTATCTTATAATCTGAGTAGATATTAATAAACTCATTGTTAGGTTCTGTGCTAAAAGATGAAATACTTACAATTTTCTTAACATCTTCAAAGGAATGATAGTCTAATACTAATGTTGATTCTTTACTCTCAGAGACCATCCCATCAATCATAGATGCAGCTAATATTGTCTGATTTTCTAGAAGTATCCCAATTTCTTGATTATTCTCATCTAATAATCGTAATTCAAGATTAGCTGAGAATGGAAGTCCATTATTAATAGTAATATATATTTTTTCAATTTCAATATCATTATCAACTGAAATATTTACATTATTAGTATCTGTAAAAGTAAGGTTATTAGCAATAAAACGTAAGGGAATATCAATACTAAGAGATGCTTCTAAAGGATATTCAGGATACAAAAAATCTAGTGTAGAAGATTGCCCATTAGGATTTATATAGAAGTTTGCTTGACTAATTATTTTATTGGGTAATATCTCAATAAATTTATTTGCATCAATAGTGGTTTCTGATAGCGTAGAGTTTATTGGCAGTTGATTGTTGGTGAGACTCGCTCTATCAATACTGATAGAGTAATTCTCGAATAAATCTATAAAATCTCCATTTTCATTCTCACTTCTGAGTTTGATTATATCAAGTTGCGCATCAGCTCCAATATAATTCTTGATATTAAGTTTAAGTTCTACTTCATCTAAATCAAGATTATCGGTTTTTATCTTGTTCATTACATCAAAATTAATTTCATTTTCAGTAATCTCAACAGTATCTTGACCTAGGAATCCAATAGCATATTCTGGTACGAGATTAAATTCAATAAATGAATAAAAACTATCCGTATAATTTATTGTTTCCAATGTTCCAGAAGAGTCAATATAAGTGTAAGCTTCAGAATAAAGTGTATTTACTGTATCTCCTCCTAGGCGTCCATTTTTACCCGTTAGATCAAGTACATATCCCTCAAAATCAAAAGGAATAGTTATTGGATCTGCATTTGTTGCTTGTGGTACAATCATATCTCCACTCATAAAGGAAGCTCCATTTTTTGTTAATGAAGGGATGTTGTATATCATCTTTCCATTTGGCAATGTGCTTAGTACATTTACCTTAACTGTGCCTGATTTAATTCCAATTTCTTTTATTTGAGCGGTTCCTAAGTCAAAAGAATGTTCTTTTAAGGTTTCAGTTAATTGTTGCTCAGGGAAAATTGCTGTTGCTTCTGTAACGCCAATGTCAGCTAAAGTAATTTCAGTAATTATTGCATCCTCATAATTAATCAATACATTTCCATTGCTTGCATTAATATCTAAATTATGAACAATTGCAGATAAGTTTTTATCAAGAGATTTTCCAGAAACATCTGCACTGTCAGTGGCAATAGTTCCACTTGGAATGAGTGCAAAATTAAAACTTGCAATAATATCTTGATTAGTTTCATTTATCAATGATAGACTAACATTAGATATGTCAACCGGAAAATTATTTATTAAATTAATAATAAGCCAACCCCTATATAAGGTCATGTTCTCAAAATACTCACTAGCATTAATCGTTATTGTTCTATTATTCATGATACTAGGCATTGCAGGAATATCGTTTTGACTTCCATTAGGGAAAAGAAAAAAGCCAAGATCATTAACAGTATCTAATTCTGCTATTGCTTGTCCCACTGTAAACGTATCAGCAATTACCACATCTGCAAATATTACGGAGTCAAGTGTATGAACTTGTTCATCTGCGATAGCATCAACTTTAATTAGAGAATCTACATTTAAATTAATAAATTTTTGCTCATAAACTAGAGTGATAAAATTATCTTCATCTATATCAATAGATATATTGCTATCAGGCAATAAATTATTAATATCCATTTTTGTGTGTGCAATAGGAATAATTATATTAGTATCCCAAATTGGCTTCTCAAGATCATGTTTACATGAAATAAGTAGATAAGAAATTAAAGTAATTAAGAATATTCTTTTCATTTCGCAAATATAATTTAATAATTGTATTTCTTTTTCCAGATATTTTTTAGTGCTTCTTTAAATGTATTTTCTTTTGTATTATTTGAGGGCTTATAAAAAGATGTATTGCTTATTTCTTCAGGAAGAAATTCTTGGGGTTTTGTTGGTTTGTTGTGTGAATATTCATAACCTTTACCGTAACCTAACTCCTTCATTAGTTTACTTGGAGCGTTCCTTAGGTGTAAAGGAACGGATAGATCACCGCTTGTTTTTACGATTTCTTGAGCATCATTTATAGCCATGTACGCTGAGTTACTTTTAGCAGAACAGGCTAAATAAATTACAGTTTGAGAGAGTGTAATCCTAGCTTCTGGAAAACCAATAGCATTAACTGCTTGAAAGCAGTTGTTAGCAATTACTAGTGCAGTTGGATTTGCATTTCCAATATCTTCTGAAGCTAATATTAATAATCTTCTTGCTATGAATTTTACATCTTCACCTCCCTCAATCATTCTCGCGAGCCAATAAATAGCAGCATTAGGATCACTACCTCTTATTGATTTTATAAAAGCAGAGATAATGTCATAGTGTTGCTCTCCATTTTTATCATAACGAACAATGTTTTTCTGGGTCTTTTCTATTACTATATTATTAGTAATTTCTATTTTTTCTTGATCAATAGAGCTAACAACTATTTCTAGAATATTTAATAATTTTCTAGCATCTCCTCCGGATATCTGCATAATAGATTCAGTTTCTGTTAATTTGATATCTTGATATTTTAGGATCTCATCTTTATTTATTGCTCTATCTAGCATTTGTTGCAGATCATCTTTTGATAATGAGTCTAATACATACACTTGAGATCTTGAAAGTAGGGCAGAAATAACTTCAAATGAGGGGTTTTCTGTTGTTGCGCCAATTAAAGTAATTGTTCCTTTTTCAACTGCTCCTAATAAAGAATCTTGTTGAGCTTTACTAAATCTATGTATCTCATCTATAAAAAGTATTGGAATATCTTTTCCGAAGAGTCCTAATGACGATGCTTTTTGTATCACTTCTCTTACATCTTTTACACCTGAATTTATAGCAGAAAGGGTGTAAAATGGACGTCCTAACTCCTGAGCAATTAAATTAGATAAAGTAGTTTTTCCAACTCCGGGTGGACCCCACAAGATCATTGAAGGTATAAGTTTTTTTTTGATTGCAATTTTAAGGGTGCCTTTTTCTCCAATAAGATGCTTTTGTCCAATAAATTCAGATAATTTTCTAGGTCTTACTCTTTCAGCTAAAGGTATATTTTGCATTTCAACAAATACTTTTAATCAGTCTTAATTTATGAGTATGTTTACCTAGATTCTTATTAAATATTCCTTGTTGATCAATACTGTCAATTCTTACTTTTCCTGATGCATGAATAATATGGTTGTTTTCCATAATAATACCAACATGAATAACTTTGCCTTCATTATTATCAAAGAAAGCTAAATCTCCAGGCTCAGATTCTTCAATAAAACTTAGTGTAGTTCCTACCTCTGCCTGTTGATATGCATCTCTGGGTAAATCAATCCCTTGCAAGCGATAAACCATCTGCGTGAGTCCTGAGCAATCTATACCTAATGGAGATCTGCCGCCCCATAAATATGGTGCATTTAGATATATTAATGCATTCTCAATTAATTTATCTTTTTGAGTAAAACCTGGTGTTGTAAGTCCGTTAAATTGATACATCTCGGAATTAAAGATGGCATGTCCGCTTTTAAATGATGGGAGGATACTTCCAATAACTATTGGTTGATGAAGGTCTTTAGATATAATATCTAGAATATCAGTTGTGATTGTTGAAACCTCTTTATCTAATTTTTTGTAATTATCTTCTTCGATCTCAATCCATTGTTTGTTGCATATCCATCCTTCATAACTATCATGTGCAAGACGTATTTTACTCCACTCCTTTCTACTTTCTAGGATCTTAAAATGTTCTCCAAATAGTATTTGATTTACCATCTCTGATAGATCAGAGGCTTCATTCCTCATAGGAACGATTGAAAGATTAGAGATACCGTATTGCATTATAATAATTCGATTACCATTGCTGAAGCACCACCACCACCATTACAAATACCTGCTGCACCAATTTTACCTTCATTTTGTTTCAATACATTTATTAATGTTACAATTATTCTAGATCCAGAACTTCCTAGAGGATGTCCTAATGATACAGCTCCTCCATTTACATTAACAATCTTTGGGTCAATTCCTAAGATTTGCATGTTTGCTAACCCAACAACTGAGAAAGCTTCATTTAGTTCATAGTAATCAACATCAGCGCTAGAAATACCAGCTTTTTTTAATGCAATTGGAAGTGCTTTTGCAGGAGCCGTTGTAAAATATTGAGGTTCTTGTGCTGCATCAGCATAACTTTTGATTTTAGCAATGGGCTTAATATTTAATGCTTTAGCTTTCTCTGCACTCATCAATATTAGTGCAGAAGCACCATCATTTAATGTAGAAGCATTTGCTGCAGTAATTGTACCTTCTTTCTCAAAGACCGGTCTCAATGTTGGAATTTTTTCTATTCGAACATTTTTATATTCTTCATCCTCTGATACCACAATATCATCACCTTTTCGTTGAGGAACAGAAACAGGCACTATTTCATTAGAAAATTTCCCTTCTTTCCAGGCATTTGCACTTCTTTTATAAGATTCAATAGCAAAAGTATCCTGATCTTCTCTATTAATATTCATGTCTTTTGCACAGGCCTCAGCACAAACACCCATATGCACTTGTCCATAAACATCAGTAAGACCATCTTTTACCATTCCATCGATTAGATTCATGTCACCAAGTTTTTGTCCAACACGTCCTTTTGTAAGATAATGAGGTACATTAGACATATTTTCCATACCTCCAGCAATAACAATATCATTATCTCCAGAGATAATTGTTTGAGCAGCTAACATAATTGATTTCATACCTGAGGAACAAACCTTATTAATAGTAGTACAGGGTACTCCATCTGGAATACCTGCAAACATTGCAGCCTGCCTCGCAGGAGCTTGCCCTAAGTTTGCTTGCAATACATTACCCATAAATACTTCATTAATCATTTCTGCACTAATATTAGCTTTTTGCATAGCTCCCTTTATAGCAGTTGCACCTAGCTTTGTGGTTAACACAGATGATAATTTTCCACCAAAACTTCCCATAGGAGTACGGACAGCTGAAACAATTACTACCTCTTTCATTTTATAAATTTTTTAAGATTTTAATTAGTTGCGAATTTAGTTAAATTATACTTATTTTCGCTATTGATATTAAACCTAATAATGAAAAAAGTTTTATCAAAAATTAGAAATGATCATGAAAGAATCTTTAGATTCTTCTTGTTTTCAGCAACACTTATTGTTATTTTATTTTCTTATCCTAGACAAGTAAAGTTTAAATATGAGTTTACAAAAGGAAAGCCATGGATGCATGAATCAATTATTAGTCCTTTTGATTTTTCTGTATTAAAATCTGAGAGCGAAATAAATAAGGAAAAAGAGATTATAGAAGCACAACATCTACCAATATTTAATTACTCTAATGAAATATTTGAAATTAAGGCTGAAGAGTTTGTAAATATTTTTGAAAAAAAGTGGTCCGAAAAGAAGGGTATAAAAAGAGACAATAGATTTACTTTCCCTATTTTATTTAAGAATAAAAATAAGTTAGCTAGAACTAAAAAGAATGATTTAGTTAATTTTGGATATAATTTTTTGCTGGATATTTACTCAAAGGGAATCCTGCAATACAATAATAAATATGATTATCAAGATAATACTGAGATATTATTGAAGTCAGAATCAATCGCAGAGAGAAGAAATATTAACGACTTCTATACAATTAACTCTGCTGCTAATAAGATAAATCTAATCAATAAGTTGTCTGATGATGATTTTGAATTTTTAGTGCCCCTTTTATTGTCTTCACTAGAACAAAATATTGTATATGATAAACTTGCAAGTAATGAATTGTTAAGTGATGAATTACAGAATATAAGTTTAACAAAAGGTTTAATAATCTCTGGGCAGGTTATTATTAATAAAGGAGAGTTAGTGAACTCTGACAAATATCAAGTACTATTAAGTTTAAAACAAAAGTATGAGGGTTCTAAATGGGATGCGGGATCATACTTTTTAGTTTTATTTGGCCAATTTATTTTATTAGGACTCTCTTTATTAATTCTTTGGTTATTTCTTAAACAATATAGGACTGAGGTATTAGATAATACAACAAAGATCAGTATGATATTATCACTGATTTTAATCATGGTTTTAGTTTCAAATTTAGTTATATCATATGCTTTAGATTGGGTTTATTTGATTCCTTTTTGTGTGTTACCTATAATACTTAAGGCATTTTTTGATAATAGGGTAGCGTTATTTGTACATTTAATTACTATATTGATTATTGGTTTTATTGTACCAAATGGTTTTGAATTTGTATTTCTGCAACTTATTGCAGGAATAGTTTCTATACTTACAGTGCTTAAGATGTACAAGAGAGCACAGTTATTTATGTCAGTTGCAAAAGTGATTGGAGTCTATTTATTGGTTTATGTAGCGTTATCATTTATTCATGATGGATCTTTTAGAGGTATTGACAACGTAAAACTATTTCAATTTGCAATTAGTGGAGCACTAACATTATTTGCATATCCAATTATTTTTATATTTGAAAAGGTTTTTTCATTAGTATCGGATGTTTCCTTATTAGAATTAACAGATACAAATAGTAAGCTTCTTCGAAGACTTTCAGAAGAGGCCCCAGGTACCTTTCAACATTCTTTGCAGGTAGCAAATTTAGCTGAGATGGGTGCTCTTGAGGTTAATGCGAATGCTCTACTTACTAGAGCAGGTGCTATCTATCATGATATTGGAAAATTACGACATCCAATGTATTTTATTGAAAATCAAAGTTCAAATATTAACCCTCATGATGACATTAAATTTAACGAAAGTGCTGAGATTATTATTAATCATGTACATGTTGGTATTGATATTGCTAAAGAAAATAATTTACCTGATGAGCTGATTGATTTTATAAGAACTCATCATGGAACTTCAACAGTACAATATTTCTACAAGCAATATATTACAGATTTTCCTGAAGAGGAGCTAGATATTATGGATTTTACTTACCCAGGACCAAAGCCATTCTCAAAGGAAACGGCAATACTTATGATGGCAGATTCTTGCGAAGCAGCTTCCAGAAGTTTAAAGAACCCTAATTCAGAAAATATAGATATACTTATTGAGAAGGTAATTAATAAGCAGATTAATGATAATCAGTTTGTAAATGCTCCAATTACATTAAAAGAAATTACTCAGCTAAAGAAACTTTTCAAGAAGAAATTAGTAAATATTCATCATGCAAGGGTTGAATATTAGTATCTCAAAATATCTTCTATCTTTTTGCTTATTTTTTCTGCATTAGGTAGCATGGTAGATTCTAATATGCTATTTAGAGGTATTGCGGGTAAATTTTCAGAACCTAGAACAAAAATAGGAGCATCTAAATATTTAAAAATATTCTCTTGAATTTTTCCTGATAAGGCTTGAGCAAAGGAATTATTATATGGTTCTTCAGTAAGCACTAAGCATTTTCCGTGTTTTTTTACTCTTTCAAAAACTAAGTTATCATCAATAGGATTAATAGTCCTTAAATCAATAATTTCTATTTTTCCTTTGAATGAATTCGCAGCATTTAAAGCCCAATGAACCCCCATCCCATAAGTGATAATGCAGAGAGAGTTTTGTTCATTCTCATCTGATTCTAATACTATTCTTCCTTTTCCAAATGGTATAATATATTCAGATGAAGGTTCAATAGTTTTAGCATTCTCTGTTCCTTTCATTTTGCTCCAATATAATCCTTTATGCTCTAGAATAACAACAGGGTTTGGGTCGTAATATGCAGATTTCATGAGTCCTTTTAAATCTGCACCATTAGAAGGATAAGCAATTTTTATTCCTTTAATATTTGTTAATACTGATTCTACTGAAGAAGAATGATATGGCCCTCCACTTCCGTATGCTCCAATAGGGACCCGGATAATACAGCTCACAGGCCATTTCCCATTTGATAAATAATTTGAACGACTTACTTCTGTAAATAACTGGTTTAATCCTGGCCAGATATAATCAGCAAATTGTACTTCTACAATTGGTTTTAATCCTACTGCAGACATACCTACAGTACTTCCAATAATAAAAGCCTCTTGTATGGGGGTGTTAAATACTCTATTCTTTCCAAAGGTTGCAGCAAGTGTTGCTGCTTCACGAAAAACCCCACCTAATCTTTCTCCAACATCTTGTCCATATAATAAACATTCAGGGTGCTTAGTCATTAACTCTTTTATAGCAAAAAGTGCAGAGTCTACCATTACAGTAGGTTCTTTATCTTTTGGTGATCTTTCTCCTTTTTCTTCTAATATTGTAGTGGGGGAATAGTCATGTAAAAACAAATCTTCAGGATTTGGTTCTTTGGCATTTAATGCTTTCTCATAATCAGATTTTACTAGTTTTTTGGTGGTTTTTTCTATTTTAGATAAATCCTTGTTTGCAAAGCCATTCTTTAAAAGTAGTTCTTTTAGTTTTGGCAATGGATCTCTACTTCTTGCTTCATCTAGATCATCTCTGTACCATTCCATTCTTACTCCTGATGTATGGTGATTAAGAAGTGGTACTTTGGCGTGAACTAAAATAGGGTTTCGTTTTTCTCGAATCTCTTTAATAGCCTTATGAATGCAATTATAAGATTCTGTAAAATCTGTTCCGTCAATAGTATAGGTTTTTAATCCAAATCCCTTTGCGTAATGTGTAGCGTCAACTGCTCTTGTCTCAGAAGAGTGAGCTGAGATATCCCATTCATTATCTTGCACTAAATATAAGATTGGAAGTTGTTTAAGTGCTGCCATTTGAAATGCTTCAGCTACTTCTCCTTCTGTAATTGCTGCATCTCCAAAAGAACATATAGTTACGGGTTCTTCACCTTCTTTATATTTAACTAAACCTTCTTTTTCTTTATACTGGATTCCCATGGCTACTCCAGTTGTTGGGATTCCTTGCATTCCAGTTGCTGATGATTGATGTGGTATTTTTGGTAGATTCTCTCGCTTTAAAGAAGGATGGGAATAATAAGTCCTTCCTCCAGAAAATGGATCATCCTTTTTACAAAAAAGCTGAAGCATTAGCTCGTAAGGAGTTATTCCAATTCCTAGAAGCATAGCATCATCCCTGTAGTAAGGAGCTACCCAGTCATTTTTAGTAAGCTGTAATCCAACGGCTAATTGAATAGCCTCATGTCCTTTTGAAGTAGCATGAACATATTTTGAGGTAACCTCTTTATTCTCTTCATAGATACTGCTTAATTCACGAGCAGTGCAGGTTAAGTAATAAACCTTTTCTAATATATCTTTATGAATTTTCTTACTCATTACTTTGTTTTAAATCTTTCTATAGCTTTTTTTGTGAAATCAGATAAGACTAGTTCTCCACTATTTTCAGCTCTTTCTATTAAAAGAGTATCCCAATGATCAGTACCTTCCCACATTATTTTTTTTAAACCTTCCATTGCCTCTGGGTTTGATAGAGATAGGGTAGAAGCTAATTTTTTGATTTCCATATCCATTTTCTCTGTTGTATCAAACACTTCAGTATATAATCCTTTTTCACGAGCCCAAGATGCATCAAACCATTTCGTTGCATTTATGGTCATTGATGAAAAAGCTGAATTTCCTACTTTACGCTCTACAGCAGGACCAACAACAAAAGGACCAATTCCAATTGCTAATTCTGATAGTTTTACTGATGAGAATCTAGTTGCAAAGCAGTAATCAGTTGCAGATGCCATGCCTACTCCACCACCAACGGCCTTGCCTTGTATTCGTCCAATAATAAACTTAGGACATTTACGAGCTGCATTAATTACATTAGCAAAACCAGAGAAGAATTTTTTTCCTTTAGCTTTATTGTCAATTGCAACTAATTCATCAAAAGATGCACCTGCACAGAATGCTCTTTCCCCTTTGCTCTTAAGGATAATCACTTTTATTTCATCATCTTTTCCAGCATCTGTAATTGTATTAGCTAATTTCTCTAAGATATGATTTGGTAATGAGTTAGATTGTGGATGAAAGAACTCTATCGTTCCTATTCCATTATTAGAATTTAATTTTACGTATTCTTCCATTCTTATTTTCTTATGATTATTTTCTTTATTATCCAGTTATTATAGATGTTAAAAAGAATATTATTATTTTGGATAATTGTTAATTCACTTTTATTATTTAAGCTTGATCTAATTTACGAACCATCGTTAATATGGTTGCTAACATTACTGTTTCGCCCTCATCATCAT
>CEVW01102181.1_pt1 | contig 17662 bp, 20 predicted proteins | sample 427061 | NCBI WGS metagenome assembly CEVW01 (sample SAMEA2623774, study PRJEB7988) | marine metagenome | biome: marine biome (ENVO:00000447); feature: surface water layer (ENVO:00002042); material: "saline water (ENVO:00002010), including plankton (ENVO:xxxxxxxx)" | depth 5 m
TTATTAATAAAACGGTTTTGATAGATAGAATAAATTGGATAGATAAAATTAAAATTAAAATTATCAATGAGACCAATATTATTAATAAAACGCATTGTATAGAAAAAGATAAAATTAGATGGGTTGATAAGGAAAGAATAAGATGGATTAATAAAACAAGATGGTTCAATCAAACAAGATGGACCAACCGAACAAGATGGATCAACCGGACAAGATGGGTCAACAGGACAAGATGGATCAACAGGACAAGATGGATCAACAGAACAAGATGGATCAATAGGACAAGATGGATCAACAGGACAAGATGGATCAATAGGACAAAATTGATAAATCAAACAAATGAAATAATAAAAATAACAAATCAATCTTTTATAACAAAAATAAATGAAAATAATGAAAATAATCTAAATACAGGAAATGAAACAAAGTTTGAATTGGATTTCAATAATATATTTGTATTAGGAGGTATATCTATTGGTGGGTTAATTATTTTGTTCTTTACCTTTTATATTGCTTGGAAATGTTGGTTAAGGGAAAAAATAGAAGAGATGTTAATCAATTTTTGTATTGGAGAAGATGGAGCATCTTGTTTAGAAAATATATTTTTTCTGAAAGAATATTTTGATTACTTAAAAGAAATAAAAGAAGTAAAAGAAGACCAAATAGAATATTACGGATTAACTCCACAGGAAATTGCGGTATGTAAAGAAGCAAAAGCAATTAATAAGATAAAATATCGCGAAGCACTGAATATAAGATTTGAAGAATTAGCAAAAACTGCGACAAGACCAAGAGATCCGTATCATAAGATATTATTTGAAAAAGTAATAAGACAACCAGATAGGGAGATTGAAATGTCTAGATTACAAGAAGATATACCGGTAAAAGACGAAGAACCACCAATTAGAGAGGAAAAAGAAAAAATGGTTATTAATATACTACCTGGAACACCTAGAAGAAGATTACCCCGTCGGTCAATGCAGATTTAAACAATATTTACAGTTTTAGAAACGGTTCCTATTTTATAATTATTATCATAAGGATTTATTATGATAATATGATTATTAGTATAGTTCTTTTTTATAGGTACAATTTTTTTAATACTTTTTCTACAACAACGACAACCGAAATGTCTTGCCATACATCCCCATTGATTACAGCAATGGAAATATATTTTACTAGATAGCATTCTAGTCTGTGTAATACAATATCTTGGTAAATTAGAACAAGAACAAGAACAATCTACCATAATATCACAACAACAACAACCAATATGCCAAGAATTGGGTTCGCCGTCAGGAAAGAGACATTTATAACAAGCTAAAAATGCAGAAACAATAACAATAAGAATTCTAACAGCTAGAACACAAGCAAATATTGCCAATATTAGTATTATACAAGCGAAGAACCCGGCAACAATCATATTACTCATCTAAAATATTAATTAAAACAATGAATAATAATTAAATATAATCAATTTATATATGGAAATTATAGATGATTTTGCTAGATTTTATCCAGCAGCTACACTAATATATGCGTTAATAATAAATGATATTTACTTGTTTATATTTATGGTAATATCAAACTTGGTAAATGGAGTATTAAAATATAAAATAGCCAAGCCAATAATGGGAGATAAAAATTATCCAATATTAGGAAAAGGCACAAGACCAAAGGGTGCGGCTAATTGTGGGATATGGAAAGATCCTCCAGGACATGTAACGAAATCATATGGAATGCCTTCAGGACATTCACAGGAAGCGTGGGGATTTGCTACATATATGATATTAAAAAATATGTCATATGGATACGCTTTATTTGATATAAGAAATGTTATATTATCTGGTTTAGCTATATTTATAGCGTATAGTAGAGTATATTTAAATTGTCATACAGTTCAACAAGTTATAATAGGAGGAATGATAGGAATATTATTTGGTTCAATAGGTTTCAATATGAAAACACCAATAGTAAGTTATTTGACAAAAGTATTTAAATTTTAAAAATCATTAAATATAATGGATTTATTTAATGATTGCGATGAATTAGAATATGTAGATATTGTTGATATGAAACAATCGGCAATTATAGCTATAGTTTATTTTGGATTGATACAAATTATAAAAATAATAATAGAGGAATACATAAAAGATACATATGAATGAATTACCAAATGAGCTGATAATACATATTTTTTCATTTACAAAATCTAAACTACATTTAACAAATAAATATAATTATGATATAATAGAAAAAAAAAGGAAGAGTTTTTTAAATAATCCAATAACAGTATACTATAGATTAGTAAAATGGAGTTATTCGCCAAGAACACCTATGCTATTAAATTTAACAAATAGAATTAAACAATATAGACCAAGAATGAGAGTGGGTGGAATAAAAAAGTCAAAAATACATAAAATACCATTGGGGTTTGTAAGGAAAGATTTAACAATATATCCTTCGAAATTATTAGAATTATGCTTAATAAAACCAAGACCAGTTAGACCAAGGAGTACAAGATATATGATTACTAGAATTCCGATGTATAATATTTATAGTATATGGATAAAACCAGAAGATTATTCAAGAGCAAAATTATATGAAAGACTTTACCCGTGTTTTAAAACATATAAGTATGTAATACCAAATAAATATATAGAGTAATATACATTGATTTAAAATAAAATTTTTAAATCAATTAAAAAGTTGGTTGTGGGTCTGAAGGTTTTCTACCTGTTGAACGAGAACCTTGAACTACTTTCCATACACCATCATATTTTCTCAGAACACACGTAAAAACAGCAACATCATCATTAGAAGTTCCTTTATAAGTGAATTTGCCGTGTTGAGTATAACAAACATAAGCACAACAACCACAAACTGACAACTTGTTAATAGAAACTAATTTACTGGATTCAACTTTGACATCATCATTAGACATCATATCTTCCCATCCTTTTTTATTCAATGGGTTTCCAGTGGGACGGATAAACACACAGTCATCATGCATATGTTTCATACCTAGTTTATAATCAACTTGACACATATCATTAATAACATCGCGAACCTTTTCTTCTTCTGTTTTCATAACCATTTCTTTAATAGGAGTAATATTCGGAGGACAAGCAACGATTTCACCGATCATTTCAAATGTACCATCTTCATGACGGTGTTTGATATATGCCTGTTGATTTTCTTTACAGTCCCATTCCTGCCAAATAATTAATTTCATAGCATCTTCACGTGATTCAAACATATTTAATGATTTGCAACCTTTGGCAGCTCTTGTTACACTCAAGCCATTATCTCCGTTGGCAAATTCGATGAACCGATTTTTAGACTCTTGGTCCTTAAGAGTAAATACAGCACAAACGCGATAACTAGATTCAGTCATTATGACATTTTATAATAAATATTCTTTAAGTTATTATAAAAATCAATTACATTGAAGGCAATGGAGCCAAACACAATTTAATTTCACCTAAACTAGCAACCGCATATCTAACAATTAATGGTAAATCATTTTCAAGATACATTTCAATGCTATTACAAAGATTAGTACATTTAATAAAATATCCTAGATTTTTTAAACTAAATTCACCTTGAATAACCTTTGTATTATCAGGTTTTTGAGTAAATTCCATATTACCATCACATTCTGATCTAGTTATTTTTGCTACAGCCCAAGAACCGGAACATTCGAAAATAAGTTCTTCGCCGACAGATTTAATTTCAAGTCGTTCTGAAATGTTAGATAAATCACGAATAATTTTTTGGAAATCGCTGGAAGGAAGATTAATAATAGAGGAGAAAGTGACATCGGGGAGTTCAAGTTCTTCTTCATCGGGTTCAATTAATTTTAACTTTTGTTCTTTACATTGTTTAATATCACCATTTTCAAATTTTAATCCAAGATGATCTACAATACCATCTGTATATTCAGTTTCATCAATTTCAATAGTTAGGGTGTCATCATTATCAATAGAGTTAATAAGTTTAAAAAGATGAAACATATTGACACCGATAATAATTTTATCATATTTACAATAATAATGTTCGAATTTATTGGCATCTAAAAATAAATGAGCTAAGATAGTATGGGATTTATCCATATTAATAATTCTAATACCATCTTTTTTGAAAGTAATATTAGTTTCGAGTAATATATCTTTTAAAGCAGTCATTAGTGTTCTAAATGGTGCTATTTGTACGGTTTTTAGTATCAAAACTTTACCTTTATTTGTACTATCTGCAACTGATGTCATATAATCAAGATTATGAATTAGTATTTAACTAGTTATTTTAATTATTATTTAAAATTATATAAAACAGAAGAATAATATATATATAATATGAGTATTTCCGAAGGAAAATGTATTTATGCTTTGAAAACAATATTAACTAAGAATAATGGTGATGTAAAAGGCATTGAATTAATTTATAATTATTTAACAGAACAACTGACAAAAGAAATAAATGATTATAAAGAAGAAAAAATAACAAAAATGGAAAAAATGTTGAGAAGAAATGAATATATAGATAATTTTTTAAATGATAAAGATATAAAGTATTATTCATTTTATAATAATTCATTAAATACAGAGGTATTTATAAAATATGATGGTTATTCATATGAATATGCCAAACGAGATGACATATATCACAAAATAATTCAAGATTTGAATCCACCTTCAATATTGAGTAATATGAAAAGAGAAATAGCAGATGAAATAATAAGTTGTATAGGGGGAGAACAAATATTTTTACATTCATTACCAGAATCGTCAACCATACAAAATTTGATAAACTTTTTTTGTCCTGCTTTTTTTGAAACTAAAGAAGAATTAAAATATTTCTTAACGATATTAGGAGATTGTATACTTAATAAAAATACAGAATTGGTATTTTATGTTCCGGAATTATCAAGAGAATTTCTAGTAACAATAAACTTATTTTATAAAGATTATTTTGGAAGTGATATAAATTTTTCAATGTTTAAATTTAAATACAGAGGTCATGATTACGAACATAGTATGATTATACCAATAAAAAAAACAATAACCAGTATGACATTTTTGAGCGAATATATAAAGAAAAATATATTTAACTTGTGTGTAGTAGCTTGTCATTATTCAAAAAGATACAAAGACGGTCAAAATTATTTAATGAAGCAAAATAAAAAAATGAAAGATAAAGTATTATATCTTACAAATCGTAATAAAAAAAATATAGTGCACGAATTTTTGAGAACAAAAACAAAGACAATGATGACCGCGACAATAAGTCAAAATGATATGTATTTTTTATGGAAAATGTTTTGTGATAGCAAGGATATGCCTTTGATAATGTATAAACAGACATTTATAGATCAATTAAATGATCAATTATCATACAAAAATAATATATATGAAAATGTAACGAGTGAGTATTTAAAACCAGCAATAAATTTCAAAAAATTTTGGGAAGAATCAATACAATTTTATGATATTGATAAAGAAGAAAATATGTTAATAGAAGATGAATATGAAATGAGTGAATTAGGTGAATTGTATAATATATGGTTAAAAGAAGAAAAAAATACAAAATTGAATATTCTAATAACAGAAAAAGATATGAAAGAATTGATATTATATTTTTATCCAAAAATAGAGATAAAAGATAAAGTTATACAAAATATATATTGTAGTTATTGGAATAAACAAGAAGATATACGAGAAGCAATAGATGCTAAATTTGATAAAGAAATAAATGAGAATATATCATTGGTTCAAGCATATTTATCGTATGTATCATATAGCGATAAACATCAAAAAATTAATTGCTGTAGTAAAAAATATTTTGAAAAATATATTAAAAATATTATTCCTAGCGATTACATAAAAAATAAATCAATATTAAAGAAGTATTGGGATTAGACTATTTAACGTCTTCTTTTCTTGGTTTTACACTTCTTGTATTTACCTTTTTTAGGACCAGATTTATGTCTGCATCTTTTGCTTTTTCTACCTTTTTTTGCTGTTTTTCCTTTCTTTTTGAAAACACCAAATTTACCTTTTTTAGTAAAATATCCTTTAGCATGTAGGCGTTTTAAACCAGATTTTTTACCAGTTTTGTGTTTTCTTTTGGAAACAATACGTCCCCATTTGTTCATAAGTAAATCGGATTTTTTCAAACCAGCTCTACCATAACTTGTTTTTTGTGCTGTTCCGTTCCAAACTTGTGCTCTTGAACCAACAAGCATTTTGTATTTCTTACCGCCGACGGTGTATCCACCATTCTGAAATTGAGGTCTATTTACCATTATATATTTGATACAGAAAAAAAATAAACGCAAAACTTTCTAAATTTGTAATAATAATTATATAATAAAAATATATACTAAAATTATTATATGGAAGAAGATAAAGATTGGACGAAAGCTGAATTAAAAGATTATCATATTTATAGAAAGGGGATTTGGGTATTAAAAGAAGAAGTGCAACAAATACAAACTTTATTAAAAGACGCACAAAGAAGATTAGATAGAGAATTACAAATAGAAGAAAGACAGATGACTTGGTGGGAATATATTTGGTATTATATTGGGATAACCTAATTTTTTTAATAAATTGATTTGATTTAAAAACAATTTATTATATAAACGAATATGACAAAAGATAATGCCAAATTAGCGAAGCAATACCAGTCTATGACTGCGTTAGAACATATATTTAAGAAACCTGACACCTATATAGGTGCGGTAGAAGAAGATAGTACAACTACTTGGACTTATGATGATAAAGAAAACAAGATAGTTTATAAATCATTTAATTGGGTTCCGGGTTTTTATAAATGTTTTGATGAAGCACTGGTAAACGCAAGAGATCATCAGGTAAGAATGTCTTTATCAAAAGAAAAAAATAAAAATCTAGTAAAAAATATAGAAGTTAGTTGTGATAATGGGGCAATAACAGTAATGAATGATGGAAATGGAATAGATATTGCCATTCATCCTAAAGATAAAAAATGGATTCCCGAAATGATATTTATGCATTTAAGAACATCTACTAATTATGATGATGAAGAAAAGAAATTAGTAGGAGGTAAGAATGGATTTGGTATTAAATTGGTATTTATCTTTGCGGAATGGGGAATTGTTGAAACAGTAGACCATATAAGAAAATTAAAATATACACAACGCGTAGAAAATAACTTAAGTTTGATACATAAACCAAAAATAGAAAAATATACAGGAAAACCATATACAAAAGTTACATGGTTTCCTGATTATGAAAGATTTGGTTTAAGTGGAATGACAGATGATATATGGAGCCATTTGCAAAAAAGAGCTTATGATATTGCTGGAGTAACCAATAAATCAATGAAGGTGAAGTTGCAAGATGAAATCATACCAATAAAATCATTTGAACAATATGTTGATATGTATATTGGAGAAAAAGAAGAAGTTAAACGACTTTATCAAAATAATGAACGATGGGAATGTGTTATTGCTTTATCGCCATTGGATGAATTTAGTCAAGTATCATTTGTGAATGGTATTAATACTGGTAAAGGTGGAAAGCATGTTGATTATATTGTAAATCAAATATGTAAGAAAATGATTGAATATATAAAAAAGAAAAGGAAAGTGACAGTAAAACCTATAACAATAAAAGAACAATTGATAGTATTTATAAATTGTATGATAGAAAATCCAGCATTTGATAGTCAGACAAAAGATTATATGAATACACCACTAAGTAAATTTGGTTCAAGATTTGAAATAACAGATAAAACAATAGATAAACTTGCTAAAATGGGAGTAATGGATGCTGCTATATCATTAAATGAAGTAAAAGAAAATAAGGCAGCTAGAAAGACAGATGGTAGAAAAAGTAGAGTAATTAAAGGAATTCCAAAACTGATAGATGCTAATAAGGCTGGAGGGCAAGATAGTCATAAATGTTCTTTGATATTATGTGAAGGGGATTCGGCAAAGGCAGGTGTAATGTCAGGTCTATCAAAAAAAGATAGAGATTGGTATGGTATATTTCCTTTAAAAGGTAAGTTGTTAAATACACTAGATGCTAGTCAAACAAAAATCAATAATAATGCTGAAATAGCAAATATTAAAAAGATAATGGGATTACAATCAGGTAAAACATATAAAAGTAAAAAAGATATGGAAAATAGTTTAAGATATGGTAAAATTTTAATAATGACAGATCAGGATTTAGATGGTTCTCATATTAAAGCATTGTGTTTAAACTTCTTTAACTCACAATGGAGAGAATTATTTGAAATGGAAGGATTTATTGGATATATGAATACACCAATTATAAAAGCAACAAAAGGTAAAACAGTAAAACAGTTTTATAATGAAAATGCGTATCACGAATGGAAGAAAACCCATAATAAAGGGAAAGGATGGAAGATAAAATATTATAAAGGTCTAGGAACAAGCACAGCAAACGAATTTAAAGAGTATATGGCTAATAAAAAAGTAATATCAGTTAATTGTCAAGATGAAGAAGATTTAGATTCGATTGACAAAGTATTTAATAAAACAAGAGCAGATGATAGGAAAGAATGGTTAGGAAAATATGATAAAGATAGAAGATTAGATACAACGAAGAATAGTGTATTGGTAAGAGAATTTATTGATGGAGAAATGATACATTTTTCAAAATATGATTGTGAAAGGTCTATAGCAAATTTAATGGACGGGTTAAAAACAAGTCAGCGCAAGATTATTTATACGTGCTTTAAGAGAAGGTTAATAAAAGAAGTAAAAGTGGCTCAATTAGCAGGTTCTGTATCTGAAATATCGGAATATCATCACGGCGAAATGTCTTTAGTAGGAGCAATTATAAAATTGGCACAAGAATATGTTGGTTCGAATAATTTGAATCCATTATATCCGGGAGGTCAATTTGGAACGAGATTGGAAGGAGGAAGTGATGCTGCTAGTCCAAGATATATTAGAACGATGTTAAATAAAATAACCAGATGTGTATATCCAGAAGCAGATGATAAAGTATTGAATTATTTAGACGAAGACGGTGTATTTGTTGAACCTGAATATTATTTACCTATTATACCAATGATATTGGTAAATGGAGGTAAAGGAATAGGAACTGGATTTAGTTATGAAGTATTGCAATATAATGTATTAACAATTTGTAAATATTTAAAAAATAGATTGAATGGTATAAAAAAAGAAGTAGACTGGACGCCGTATTATGAAAATTTTAAAGGTTCAATCGAGAAGATGGATACAGGTAAATTTATGATAAAAGGTAAATATCAAACCTTAAGTCATGACACAATAAAAGTTACAGAATTGCCAATTGGATTGTGGACTACAAACTTTAAAGAACATTTAGAATATTTGATGGATGATAAAACACCAAAAGGTAAAAAGAAGAAGCCATTGATAAAATCATTTAAAGATGATTGTACCGATTCATTAATAGATTTTACAATAAGATTTACACCGGGTCAACTTTCAAATTTAGCTACTAAGAAAGTAGATAAATATCAAAATATGTTGGAGAAAACATTGAAATTAACAACAACAAAAGGTACAACAAATATGTATCTATTTGATGAAAAACAACAATTGAAAAAGTATTCAACGGTAGAAGCAATTATAAATAGATATTATCCAGTAAGATTTGAAGGATATGAAAATAGAAAGAAATATCAATTGAAAATATTAGAAAGGAAAATGAATATATTAAATATGAAAGCTAGATTTATCAAAGAGGTAATGGATGGAACGATAGTTTTAGTAAAAAAGAAAAAGAAAGAAGTAATTGAAATATTAAAAAATAAGAATTATAAAATTATAGATGAAGATAAAGATTATGGATATTTAAGAAGTTTACCAGTTGATAGTATGGAAGAAGAAAATTGGAAGAAATTGTTAAATGATTTGAAAGATTGTGAAAAAGCATATATAACATTGAAAAAGAAGACGGTACAAAAAATGTGGACTGAAGAATTAGAAGAATTAGAGGTAGAATTTAAGAAGTATCAAAAAGAAAGAGAAAAAAGAGTTTATGGTGTTGTAAATAAAAAATCTAAAATTAAGAAAACCAAGAAAAAACCAGTAAAATAAGCCATATTAAAAAAAAAATACATTTTTTCATCAGGAACTATTTTTTCTTGCCAATGACCATTCATAATATGGTAATATCTTTGATACATAATGTATAAATAAAACATTATATATTTAATTAAAAAAATCCTTTAAAAAACAAAGTATTAGAATGATAAGTAGATTTAGGTCTAGCATGTGGAACTGCTAAAGTGCTGACATCTTTTTTGTATTTAATATAACCTTCGGCTTCGCTAATAATTTGTGGAACAGCATATTCAACAACGAGATTATTTAAAGATTGTATTTGCTGTGTGATATTAACAGGATTGTTAGAAGAATATTGTAAAAAGGTGCTTCTCATAATAATTTTTAATGTATCTTCATCCTGATTTCCAATAACAAATTGTGATTTAGAACGATGATAAACACCAGCTTTAATAGCATTTTGAATAATTTGAATATTCTCAGCTGAAAAAAATGCGTTTGATAATTTTGTGGTTTCCCAATTTCCATTCATAGCATTTCTATATGGTGTTGATTGATTTACCATTGGTGGCTGGTCGTATAATTGATATAAATTACCTGTATTAGGACCCATGATATTTATTCTGCCATTACTCATTATATATTTATTAAATATAAAAAAAATCTTTATTTATTTTATATAAGATGGCGCAAAGTTTCCAATCGGGAGTTACCTATGCAGCAATTGTAATTTTTATTATATTTATGGCTTTAGTAGCAATGATGCTGATGAGAGCTAAAGCAGATCAAGTATTTCCTGCTAATGTACCACCATGCCCTGATTATTTTGAAATATTAGATGATGGGGCTTGTAAAAATGTAAAAGGTTTAGGAACAGGAGTATGTACTGATCCAGCAAATTTCTCAGCTAAGAAATATCAAGGAATAGCTGGACGTAAGGCAAAATGTAAATGGGCCAAAGGTTGTGGTGTAGAATGGGACGGTATCACAAATGTTCAAGGATTATGTTAAATTAAATTATTATAAATTTAAATAATAATTTAGTATAAATGAGTGAATTAAATTACAAATTGTTAGATGAATTACCAAGAGACTTGAAGAGAGAAATTCAAAAATATTTGGTAATAAATCAGATGTATTTAACTTCTAAAAAAAATTGGAAAAAATATATAAAAATAAGAGTTTCAACGATTATAATGTCTGATTTAGGATTAATAAATTATAATACATTTAACACATATATACGATATTTGATAAGAAATAAATTAGATTATCCATTCAAATATGTAGTAATTGAAGGTAAAATATATTTCAATTATTTCAAGAAATTTATATACAAAGGGAAAAAATGGGTGGATTATGGTTTGTTTTTAAAATGGTATTGTAGAAACCAAAATTCAGGAAAATGTTTAAAAGAATTGTTAAGAATATACAATTGTTAATATATAAAAGATAATTAAGAATATTATAAAACTATGGATGAACTTAATTTAAATGCTCTGTTAGATAGAGAAGAAATAGAAAAAGAATTTATAAATTCATTAACATATTTTGAAGCAAATAAAACAAATTTATTAACAAGAAGAGGATGTTATATATATGGTGCACCTGGAGTAGGGAAAACACATTTTGTTAAAGAATGTTTAAAAAAATTAAATTATGATATAATAACATTTGATGCTGGTGATATAAGAAATAAATCAATTATAGAAACAATAACAAAACATAACATATCGGATAATAATATAATAAGTTTATTTGCGGGTGAAAAAAAGAAAATAGTAGTTGTAATGGATGAAATTGATGGAATGAATAGTGGAGATAAAGGTGGTATAAATTCTTTAATAAAATTAATTCGTCCAAAAAAAACAAAAAAGCAAAAAAAGGAACAAATAACAATGATACCAATAATATGTATAGGGAATTATCATATTGATAAAAAAATAAAAGAAATGATGAAAATATGTAATACATTTGAAATAAAAAAACCAACAGCAGAAGAAATAAAAAAAATTGTAAATTTATTAATGCCAACAATGGATCCAACATTATTAACAAATATAGTAAATTTTATAGAAGGTGATTTGCGTAAATTAAAATCAACATATGAGATATATCAAAATCATCAATCAATATTAAAAAATAAAATTATACAAAATATGTTTCAAAAGAAAAATTATAATGAAGATACAAAGGAAATTACAAAAAAACTCTTAAATAATTTTTATGAATTATCAGAACATTCATTAATTATGAATGAAACAGATAGAACAAGTGTAGCATTGTTATTTCATGAAAATATTATAGATACATTTAATGAAAAAGATAAGTATAAAATAATTGATTTTTACATAAATGTATTGAATAATATATGTTTTTCTGATTATATAGATCGAATAACATTTCAAAAACAAATATGGATTTTCAACGAAATGAGTTCATTAATAAAAACATTTTATAACAACTATCTATTTCATAAAAAATATAAAAAAGATAAAAAAATAGCATATAATCCAACAGAAGTTAGATTTACAAAGGTATTAACAAAATATTCAACGGAATATAATAATAGTTTATTTATTCAAAATCTATGTAAACAATTAAACATGGATAAAAAAGATTTATTTTCATATTTTATTTACCTAAAAAATAAATATACATTAGAAGAAATAAATGAATTTTTTGATAATGAAAATTATGAAATAAATAAATTAGACATTGCTAGATTTTATAGATTTATTGATTATATTACTTAAGCAGCATTAGCGAATGCAGTAAAAGCAGCAATAGTTCTTTGACCTTCATAATCTTTTACTTTTTTCCCATTATTTAATAACATAATACTTGGAAATCCTTGAATATCTAATGCTTGCATTGCTTTTGGATTTTGGTCTTTTTCAACTTTATTAACAGTGATGCCTTGTTTTTTAAATGTTTTTTGGAATTTATCCCATTCAGGCATCATTTTTTTACAGTGTCCACAATCTTTCCAGTAAAACAAAGTAAATTCTTTACCTTTTCCGGTAAATCCTTCTTGGACAAATAATCCTTGTTCTGCTAATTTCCATTGAACCAAAAGAAATAAATGATATAATCCATAAATAATAGCAACATACATAACAAATTTTAATATTGCTGGTTGCTTTTCAATAAGTTTTACGACATTTTTTAACGTTTTTGCTAACATTATATTATACATTTATATAAAAATTTATAGCTTCTTTATTTTTTTTGATAAAATTTTGAACGGTTAATTTTGTTTCTCTTACAAATTGTGGATGTGGATTTTTCAATAATGTTCTTTTATCAAATGTATTGTATTGGTGGGCGAATACTAAAATAGTTTTAACAGGGTCTAATTGTACGAAAGGAATACTATAATTTTTTAAGAAATGTTTTTCTTCTGCCATATCAGCATCATCTTCATATGATGTTATATCAAGTAATTTTCTCCTAAAAGCAAATGTTCCAGCAGTTGCATGTGTTGGTCCATAAGGTCCAAATTGATATACCTTTTTAAGGTCATTAAAATATATGTATACAATACTACTTCCAGCACATAAAGCTTTTGGATTATTTTGTAATTTTTTAACAGCATGAGAAATTCTATTTGGAGGATAATAATCATCATCATCCATATAGACTAAAATTTCACCAGATGATTTTTCATGCATTAAATTTCTTTTTCTACCCAATTTTATTTTTTCTTCATATCGGTAATATTTAATATTCAATTCTGTTTCAGAATCTTTTGGTAGTAAATCTTTAATAGGATCAGTACCATCATCAATAATAATCCATTCAAATTTATTTTTTGGATAATCTTGTTTTTCAACATTTTTTACCATTTGCGATATAAAAACACGTCTATTATAAGTTGGAGTACATAAACTTACAAAAGGAATTTCGCGAGTGATTGGTTTTTTTCTTTTTTTTCCCATTAAATTAAATTATAATTAATCTTTAATTACTAATTATAATTTACTTTCTTTTTTTAGCCATTTTTGCTGCTTTTTTAGCTGCCATCATAGCTAATCTGCCTTGTGGTGTTGACTTAATTGCTGTTTTGACGGCTGTTTTAGCTAGTGAACCTGCTAGTCCACCAGTTGCTGATCTAGATGTTCGTTTAAAAGCAGGATTGTGTGTTTCACGTCCAGGACCAATGTCTGCATTCTGTTTTAAAAAACCGAAAACACCAAACGGTTTTAAATACCAGAAAATATTATGGAGTGCGTCTCTATATATATCTTTTACCGTCGGCTCTGAGCTCTTAGCAGGATATAATAACGAATTTAATTTAGATAATGGTGGTGGTGAAAAATTCCATACTACTCCGTTTTTTCTAATAGGCATACTCCAAGGAATTATTTTTAATAAAGCAGAAAGAATGAAAAATACAGTTAAGAAACCTGGTAAAACAGCCCATTTAATTTTTTCTGTATTTTTAAATTCTCCATATATCGCGGCCATACAAGCCAAACAAGCAAAAGAGAATATTGGTATGTAAAATTTCTGTAATAAATGCTGTATCCAATCAGCGTTTCCACTAGCATGAATACTTGAAAATGGTCTAATTAATGTAAACCATAGTAAATACAAAGGCATTAATAAATAATAAAATGGAAGACATAACCAAAAATAAATTCCACCAAAGAATAATGTTTTCATATCCATCCAAGGGAAATTATCATATAAATGAGCTGTTTTATAGAAACCTTTTGCAGCAGTAGCAATAGGTCCAATAGTTAAACCAATAATCAAAGCATTAAAGAAAAGAAATGGTGTCCATATATAAATATTTAAGAATTCTTGAGTATTAAACCACCAAGCATCCCAAGTTTCTGCCTTTTCTTCTGCTACATATTTTGGAGGAACATCATGAACTGAAAAATTTCTAACAATTTCAAATGCTTTATCAGTCCAATCTCTTGCGCCGACCCAAGTGTTAATATTCAATCTACTAAAAATAGAGAGAACTGAATTTGGATAATCTTTATCATACCAACTATATGGAAATCCGTGTCTTTTTTGTGACCATAGTGCTTCTTCATATGCAAGATCATCTGGTCTAGCTCCTAATTTAGTATATGGTGTCTTTGTTCTATCTAAACTAGGTGCCATTCTATCTTCTTTAAAACCTCTTAATAATGATAAGAATGTTGCACTTGTATAAGTTACAAAACCAAAAGCAAAAAAAGTGCCTATAAAAACAACGAGTGGCACCCACGCACGTTGTTTTCCTTTAGGCCCCTTTTTCTTTTTTCCCATACCACCAAAACCTTCTCTACCGGAAAAACTTTCCTGAGCACCACCTTTTTTAATACTATCTCTATCAGGTTTTTTGCCGCCCTGTTTCATTTCTTTTCCAATTGGATCATTATCAGAAACAGTTTCATCTTTATTATTTATTTGTTGTTCTTTCATTTTTACAAATTCTTTATGATCTTGTTCCAAATTAGGTTTTTCAGTATCATTTGACATATAATAAAAACAAATATTATAAAATTGAAAAAATAAAGTATTTTAGGAGCTAAATAAAAATAATTCTGATATATATATGGGACTTTTTAACGATTTAAAAGAAGGTATTTTAAATAATTGGAAAACAATAATGACAGTTATAACTACTATATCGATTTTATGGGTAATGTCTCATGCTTTTGGAGATTTTCAACGATATTATACAGAAAATTATAATGTATCTGAAACATTTGAAGTAGGATGCGATAAAGATACTACCTTACCACATTTACGGCCTGATGCTCTTGGATAAACAAATTTAATCTTTGTTAAATATTAAATTTGTAACATATAAAATATTCATAAATATATATATAATGTCTGATAGTATATTTACAGCACTAAAAGATCAAATAATGTCGTTATGGAGCCAAATCTATCTTTTTGTATGTTTAATAAGTTTTTTCTTTGTAGCATATCATTTTGGAAAAGCATTATTGACATATCATATGACAGGTGAATTTCCAGATACATTTGTTGCAAATAGAGAAAAAATATTCAACGATAATAAATTTCAACAAATTGTATTACCTAAAATGGACGATTATGATGTAGAATTAGCTATTCCACCAGGTCAGTTATTACATAGCACCGTTCAGGGTAATTGGGGATTTGCAACTGATGCTAATGGTGAAGGTGTAGCCATGGGTGTATATAGAGATGGTTATTCAGCGGATGGTTCTATATTTAAAGGTAAAAGTGGAAAAAGATATAAAAGAATGTTAGAACAAGGACCTTATGTTATTAAATATGAATTTAGAAAAGGAGAAGAAGGACATGATGTTAAAATTTTTGTAAATGAAAAAATGATTCATAATTTACCAAATGAAGGTGTATCATCTGATAAACTTAAAGTATTGGGAACGAATTATGCAAATTACAATGATTTAACAACAACAAAAGCGCGTGGAAGAAGAAAATTGGATTATATTAAATTTATACCAAAACAAGCAAATACACAAGAAAATTTTACATCAGCAAGACCATCTCAAAAACAAGAATATAATGCAAATAAAATTAAAACATACTTAGAAGAAATGAAAGAATTAACGCCAGAAAACTTAGGAGGAAGTAGCCAGTCGTTAGCAGACCACCAACAATTTATTATTCAAGAGTTATTTGACCATGAATGGAAAGGATATGATTATGGTGCTAGTTTTACTTTTTATTTAATGCATAAAGAAATAGCTGCTGGTATTCCTGCAGGTGAAATTATAGAAAATTATAAAAATGATATACTTAGAACTAAAGGAGACCCTTATTTCAATAAGAAAATGGATGGAAAACTAGCAAAACAAATAGCAAAGGCTCTTGGATATAAAAAACCAAGACAACTATCAAAAATGATGGAACAAGCTATAGCAAAAATAAAATCAATTACATTTACAATTGAACCAGTTAATGTAGGACAAAGAAAAGAAAATAATTTCAAAAAAGTATCTGAAAAAGTTCCATATAAAATAGAACCTCAAAAAATGGGTAAAAGAGCAAATAAAAGAGTTCCACAAGCCGAAATAGTAAACGCAAATACACAAAAAGATTTATTTTGTCCTAAGAATTGTGTAAAACCAAGTATGATAGATGGAAATTGTGAAAAAGATATTATACGTATGGTTGTAAACGGAGAAGATAAATTCTACAGAAAATGTGGTTATAGATGTAAAGGTCGTTATGAAAAAGATTATATCAATTACGATCAAAGTGGACCTGGTATAAAATATGATGTAAAAAGAGATGGTTGTAGATATTCACAAGCACATTGTGTTTCCAATTGTAATAAAGTATTGGTTGAAGTAGATGAATCTGGTAGAGATTTAAATGCTCTTGCTAATAATTATACTAGAACAACCGAAACAGAAAAATATTTAAAATCTAGATTATTCGCTACAAAAGATACAACTGGTTTATTTGGTATGAAAGATAATAGATTAGGTGGTTCAAAAACAGCATATAGAACAGACTATAAACCACAGGATCCAAATCCAAGACAAGGACCAATTAACTATGATGCTATTTGGGATTTCAGCGCTAAATAAGAATCCAATCACTAGGTAAATTCATTTTATAACA
>CEVW01044196.1_pt1 | contig 17484 bp, 23 predicted proteins | sample 427061 | NCBI WGS metagenome assembly CEVW01 (sample SAMEA2623774, study PRJEB7988) | marine metagenome | biome: marine biome (ENVO:00000447); feature: surface water layer (ENVO:00002042); material: "saline water (ENVO:00002010), including plankton (ENVO:xxxxxxxx)" | depth 5 m
CAGCAAGAGACCTTCTATTGTATATATATTGGGAGTAAGAACCTTATATTCAGGAGAAGGTGGTCCTTCTATACCATCTTCGGTCAAGGAAGTAATGTAATAGGTGTACTCCGTATTCCATTTTAATTTTTTGAGATTGATCTCATTCTTACTTGTATTAGTCTGCAACTTACCATTCGCATATAGATTATATGAACTTGCACCCTCAACAAAATTCCATGAGATCAAGTTATTATTCCTTCTATCATTAACAGCATTTATGGTATCAGGAGGGCTAAATTGACTTTTATCACATGCTGCATCTGATTTAGGCCCCAAAGATCCATATTTATCAACACCTGCAACTGTAAAACAATTTTCGGTACCTGCCTCAGTTGTAACATTCGTATTCAAGCTAGTAGTAGAGTCTACAAGTGTACCATTTTGATATATTTTGTAACTAATACTATTCTTGGCTGTTTTCCAACTAAGAGCAACTTGATTAGCACCACTCTCTGCTTTTAGACCTTTTACTTTTGCTATTTCTGGATGTGTAGAGGAAAATATGTTCGCTGATTGATTACCTTCATCTGAGTGATGATCAAGTGTCGATACCGTGTATGAATATTCCGTATCATATTTTAGTTTAAAGTCAGTGTACTCATTATCTGGTGTTGACTTGACTTTCTCACCATCCCTGTATATTGCATAGCCTGTAGCATCTTTCACAGCATCCCAAGATAACTTGACCGTATTTTTCTTAACTTCAGATGTTACATTTTCAGGAGGAGGCATTGATGCTTTACCATATTCAGTAATCGACCTTCCGCCCATTGACTTATCTGTCTTTACAGCTACTACATTGTATGCGTATGATTGTCCAGGGTCTACAACATCCAAATAAAAAGTTTCACGTACGGTTCCAATATCTTTATTGTCCCTATAGACAATATATTCTGTTGAACCTGATATTGCCTGCCAATTCAAGGATGCACCATTACCAGCAGCCTCAGTCTTTATTTGAACTTGGTCTGGACTGAGGTTTAGCTTAGGCTGGAGGTCTGATATTTTTGCTCCATCCACATTGATATTTTCTGTAATACCATAACCATCGGGTCCGTAAATATTCATAGCATATTTACCATCAGGAATATTCTTCAGCTTGAATTTTCCATTATTTGGTGTCTCAACCTCAATGACCTTCTTTTTATCTTGGTCATAGACAACAATCCTTACAGGACCTATTTTTTTGCCTTGTTCATCAAATGCACGCCCAACAATATCATAGCCTTGTCCAAGCACACAAGACATCAATAGAATAAATGTAATAATTGGACTCCACCCACTATAGCAAGGGAATAGAGTGCATAATTTCCGCATTATGTTACCTCGGTTTCTATTTAAGCCAAATTAACTGTGGATTACTCAATTGGCCGTATTAGCTAAACTTAATTATTCATTACCTAATTGTAAACAATTTTATGTATTATTGATATCTGGGTCCAAGGGGGCATATTTTTGCCAAAACCTAACCGATTCAGCCCATTCACTTGAATTATAGAATGCTTTTGTCCCACCATTCAAATTTAATTGATTTCTCATCATTGTTACTGGCCCCATTGGTAGCGATTCTAGACCTTTCGGTATTGCATTGATACTTATCAATTCCCACTCTTCTGAAGTTGTATTTTCATTGTTTTCAACCAAAACATCATGTCTATACAATATGAGTTCTACTTTACCCGTTTCTACTGGATGTCCATTCAATGCCCTTGTTTGAATGTAGGGCTCTTCTTCCTCCCTTCTACGAACTAATTTTGAGACTAGTTTTGTTTTATCATCCAATTTAATAAATGGACAAACAAAATCATTGCTAAGTGATTCATCGACCATCACTATGCGAACTCCATCTCTATAACCTTCTTTATACATTTTTTTTTCCATTTGGGCTCTAGCATGATCAGCAATCTGATCAAAGCTCAATGTTTTTGAATATGTTTTCCCAGAAGAGACTACTTGTCTCTTTACAAAATCATTAACAGCTACCAGCATACCATTTCCTCAAAAATATTTATGTGAAATTTAACTTTATTATAAATTAATGTTAAGCCGTTGCCATTTAACTACTCAAAGAATAATTTTCAGGATGGATTATCATTTATGGCTTCCATTTCAAAATGAGTGGCTAGAATTTCTTGTAATATTAATATCAATACTAATTTTCGTAATGACGAGTGAATTGTTATTAAAATATGAATTGCTATCACCTGAATCTAATCGCAGATTAGTCCATATTTGCATAGGCTCTCTTATAACCCTCTCTCCAATCATCTTTGATAGCTGTGAATTACCTGTAGCTCTTGCATTAATCTTTATTATTCTAAATTATTTTGCATACCATAATAAAAGGTTCAAAGGCATTCATTCTCAAAATAGAATTACCTATGGGACAATTTATTTTCCAATTGGATATCTTATTATTTCAATTGGCTTCTGGCAGCATACAGAACTGGTTATCATTAGTTTATCACTCCTGACCATATCTGATCCTCTTGCGTCTTACATTGGAGAAAAAACATCTAAAAACATTGAATTTGTTATTTGGAAAGATAAAAAGACCGTAAAAGGAACAATTGCATTCTTTATTTCTTCAATACTGATAATTTTCTTGATAACCAAATTCCTATTTGATTTTTCTATTATGTACCTATTATTCTTTACGTTATTTACAGCAATTATTGCAACTATTGCAGAAATAACTAGTTACAGAGGTTCAGATAATTTATCAATCCCCATTATAAGCATTCTATTCATGCTGGGCTTTTTAGAGGGAATTCCAAATATTTCATTAAATATCATAGATATTTTATTCTCAAAAAAGCTACTTTTGATTATATCAATAACTTTTCTCTTTTTCATAGCCTATAGTTTAAAGACATTATCTTTAGATGGTGTTTTTGGTGGAGGAATCATGGGAACCCTTATAATACTATTTGGATCTAAATATCACCTCATATCCATGGCTACATTCTTCATATTGAGTTCACTATTAAGTAAAGTATTAAAAAATGCTTCTTTCTATAGGTCAAAAGGCTCAAGAAGAGATATTCTTCAAGTCTACGCAAATGGAGGAATCGCATTATTGATATGCATAGTTGGTCACTTTAATAATGATCCAATTTTAATTTACTTATTTTTTTCTAGTGTTGCTGCAGCAATGTCAGATACATGGGGGACTGAATTTGGTAAATTATCGAAACAAAAACCCATATCTATTGTATCATTAAAACCAGTTAATCATGGCATCTCAGGTGGCATAACTCGAATTGGGACTCTTGGCTCATTATTGGGAAGTTGCATTATTGGTCTTATCGCTTGGTTACTAATGCCCATACAAAGTCACATAATCTATGGGATAATATTTTCGGGTTTATTGGCTTCTTTATTTGATTCTGTTCTTGGAGCTACTATACAAGGAAAATACAAAGATCAAAATGGTGAAATAACTGAAAAAGAAAATGAAAACAATAGTCTTTTTCAAGGATATTCCTTAATCAATAATGATGCAGTTAATTTATTAAATACAACTATTTCTCCAATCATCATGTACATTTATTTATTCTTATTTTGATGAAAAAACAAACTAAATATGATAATGTTATAGGCAAAGTCGAATCAATCTTTTCTGGAAAATTAAAATTATCTACACAAGCAAGAATGTCTTTAGTATCATCTATATTGCATATGGAATTCAGCCATTGGGTATTTTGTGGATTCTATTTAAGAATAGAACCAACGATGCTCGAAATTGGACCTTATAGCAGTGATATTATACCATGCACGCATATACCTCTAGGTCATGGGGTTTGTGGTACAACAATGAAAGAAAAAAGAACCATAATTGTAAATGATGTAAGTAAATACGATAATTACATATCATGTGATTCCAAAACAAAATCAGAGATAGTTATCCCCATAATAAAAGATGATTTGGTCATGGCAGTATTCGATATAGATTCACCTAATATCTGCGAATTTGATGAAATTGACGAAACCTACTTAGAAAAGATTTCATCAATGATTTAAAAAATTCTTCTAGAAAAAAGACCTTTATTGGTTAATAATTCGGGTAAACTAAATTACCTTATATACCAATAATCCTACCATCACAATAAGAGAAACAAATATAAGAGAAACTCCCATATTACCTTTCTTGATTTCTTCCCATTCGTCAATATCAGTTGACAGCATATCGAAGACCTTTAAAGCAATTCCAATACCAAAAGCGAAACCAACTGCAGCAGCAACAGACCAGCCAACTGCACGCAGGTATTGAGTTAATAGTCCCATTAAAGAATTTGGATCTTGTAGCATTATTACTCCTTACAGTATTTCCATTTTTTTCATGATTTCCTGCATGAACTCTGATGAGTCCGTGCGCCCGTCAGCTAACGAGATGGCCATTTCTGCCTTGCAAGTCGCCATGAATGTATTGAATTCTCCTTTTGAGACAGGTACATCCACACTTACACGGATGGTACCTGGGATATACGCATTGGATAACCCCATCTGTTTTTGATGGGCAATAGCCTGCCCTGCAGATGCAAATCCAACAAGCATAAACATTTCAAAGTTATTTCTACCGCTTACCATATTAATTGCAACCTCATCAGTTTCAAGAGATAACTGAGATGATTCCATAGATATTCGATAAGATTTACACACATCCTTAACTTTCTTCTTGAAGGCATAATTCGCAAAGAGAAAGGAACCGTTCATCATTAAACTAAAAAGCAGGATGTTTATTATTCTTTTAGATTTCATAGTTTTGTTTAAAATAGTATCCTCAATTTTAAGTCCTTACTCTTCGGAGAATCAAGCGGTAAATACCCTGTTCCCATTTTTGAAAACATACTTTATAAGACTATGATCAATGATAAAAGGAATTTGTTCTAATTTATTAATATCCCAAATTATTAGATCTGCATTCTTACCTTCCTCTATTGATCCTATAGTCCCTTCCATCATTAAAGATTTAGCAGATGTATAGGTACAGGCTTGTAGTGCATCTAGGACATTCATCTTGAGGTATATACAGGCAAGAGAAATTATAAATGGCATGGATTTTATATTACAACTTCCAGGATTGTAATCAGTTGCAAGTGCAATTTCAACACCAGCTTCCTTAATTTTAGAATATGGAGCATAATTTGTCTTTCCAAGAAAAAATGTTGTTCCCGGTAATAAAGTAGCTATGACATTATGGTCTAAAAGTGAACATATACCTTCATCACTAACCATCATCAAGTGATCAGCAGATATTGATGTAATCTCTCCAGCTATCTCTGCTGATCCGGAGTTTTGAAATTCGTCAGCATGAATTCTTGGTAAAAGGCCATACTCTTTTCCGGTGTTTATTATCCTACGAGTTTGCATAGAATTGAAATAACCTTTTTCACAGAAAACATCATTAAAAATTGCTATACCTTGTTTTGCAACTTCTGGAATCATTTCATTGCATATTAGGTCAACGTACCCTTCATGGTCATCTTCAAATTCATATGGGAAAGCATGTGCGCCCATAAATGTCGGGACCATTTCAATAGGATGTGAATTATTTACCTCATGTATAACCTTAAGTGATTTTAGCTCAGACTCCGTGCTTAAACCATACCCACTTTTACATTCTATAGTTGTCGTGCCTAAGCTTAAAAAACTATCCATACGTCTCTTAACTCGTTCAATCAAATCTGACTCACTAGCAGTTCTCACATCTGAAACACTATTTTTTATTCCACCTCCTGAATCTGCAATATCCTGATAAGAGTATCCTTGCAACCTCATTTCAAATTCATTCTCTCTTGTATCATAAAAGACTGGATGAGTATGAGGATCAACAAATCCAGGCGTGACAAGTTTATTTTCACAGTCAATTACATCCTCAACCTTTCTTAACGAAGATCCAATCTCAATAATCATATCATTTTCAATGATTACCTCAACATCATTCAAAATATGCATTGTTTCTAAAATGGAATTATAAGTTACAAGTTGACCAATATTTATAAGTTTTATCAAGGTTACTTTTTATGTTCTAGCATTGGAATGTCAATATCCCATTTTTTTGAATTATTAATAGCATCTTTATAGCCAGCATCTGCATGTCTATATATTCCCATTCCAGGATCATTTGTTAATACAGCTTCCAATCTTTTATCCATTTCAATAGTACCGTCAGCAACAATAACCTGACCAGCATGTAATGAGTATCCCATTCCGACTCCACCACCGTGATGAAAAGAAACCCAAGATGCACCACTTGCTATATTAAGCATTGCGTTTAGTAATGGCCAATCTGCAACTGCATCACTCCCATCCTTCATTGCTTCTGTCTCTCGATTTGGAGATGCAACCGATCCACAATCTAAATGGTCTCTTCCTATTGCAACTGGCGCAGTTAATTCTCCTTCACGGACCATCTTATTTAAAACAAGACCAAATTTTGCTCTTTGTCCATACCCTAACCAACAAATTCTAGATGGAAGCCCCTGGAACTTAACTTCTGTTCTAGCCATTTTTATCCAATTGCACAGTGCTTCATCTTCAGGAAAAAGTTTAATTATTTTTTGGTCTGTCTTATAAATATCTTCAGGGTCACCAGAGAGGGCAACCCACCTAAAAGGCCCTTTCCCTTCACAAAATAAAGGTCTTATATAAGCTGGGACAAAACCCGGAAAATCAAAAGCATTGGTAACGCCTGCCTTTAATGCTTGAGCTCTAATATTATTGCCATAATCAAATACAATGGCACCTTTCTCTTTTAATTTCAACATACCTTCAACATGCTCAGCCATAGCTCGTTTTGATTCAGAAATATATTTTTTTTGATTTACCTTACGTAATTGGTCGGCTTCTTGAAAAGTATAATTATTTGGCACATAACCTACTAGTTCGTCATGTGCTGATGTTTGATCTGTAACAATATCAGGAACATATTCACTATTAGCAATTTTAGGTATGATATCAGCTGCATTTCCAAGTAAACCAATGGACATTGGGGTTTTATTTTTCAATGCTTTTTGCGCCATTTGCAATGCATTATTTAATGAATCAGTAGATTTATCTAAGTATTCTGTCTCAATTCTCCTTTGAATGCGATGCGAATCAATTTCAATACATATAATAACACCTCCTGCCATTTTTACAGCCAAGGGTTGTGCGCCACCCATGCCTCCTAAACCTGCAGTCAAAACCAACCTCCCTTTAAGATTACTTTTTCCCCAGTGCTTTTTGGCAGCAGCCATAAATGTTTCATATGTCCCTTGAAGTATTCCTTGAGTACCAATATATATCCAACTACCAGCAGTCATCTGACCATACATCATAAGACCATCTTGTTCTAACTTATTGAAATGTTCCCAATTGGCCCATTTAGGAACCAAATTGGAATTTGCGATCAATACTCTGGGTGAATAGACATGTGTTCTAGCAACTCCAATAGGCTTACCAGATTGAATCAATAGTGTTTCATCAGGCTCTAAACGTTTTAAGGTTTCTAAAATAGAATCAAAGGATTCCCAATTTCTTGCAGCCTTTCCTTTGCCTCCATATACTATAAGTTCATCAGGAAATTCTGCAACATCAGGGTCAAGATTATGCTGAATCATTCTATATGCAGCCTCAATCTCCCAATTTTTACAAACTAAATGACTACCAGTTGGTGGATGTATTTTACGATTCATATTTAAAGCCTAATTTATCTTAAATATTTAATTATCTGTTTCGCATATGCAGGGTTCTTTTTGAAAACAGTATAAGAGAACATGCTAATTCCTCCATAATTATTCTTGCCAACTCGATAAATTTTTTGGCCAGTTAATCGAGAACTTTGATTATACGCGCCAATGCCCATAATTATTTGTTCAATATATTTGCTAGGTATGTTGTCACTTATTATTTTAAGGTTATTATCAAACAATTGATTACTACCAGTATAATTCATCGGTACTGCCCAATCAATATAACCAGCAGTAAGCCATAAATCCCATTCTTGCCCAAATGTATTTCGTGCATTATAAATATTCGGCTTCACGGCAGCAGAAACAATACATTTAGGCTGGTAAGCCTTAATTCTCATTGATGCTTTTTTTATAAATTGCGTTATTGAAGCCCTTTTAAAATCAGCAAATGATGGTCTTTCTTGAATTTTTATACCAGGCAATCCTGGCATTCCATTTGCATAATTCAAAAAGAACTTCAATCCTGTTGGATTCATTCCCCAGCCAATATCATGATAACGAATATAATCAAAGTGAATTCCACCTAAACGATAATTTTGTAATAACTCAGTAATTATATTTTGAAGATGTGCTTCAACCTCAGGATGTGTTGGAGCTAGATAAAAACCTTCTCCATTTATCTTTCTATCTTTTTCCATTTTATCTAGCATATGAGATACATTCATCTCATCAGGAACTTTTGTATCTAACCAATCAGAATGTTGCAATAGGAGATGATCATTTTGAGAAGGCTTATGGGGTGAAGACCATAAATAATAAGTATTAAGCCATGCATGAACTCTGATATTAGTTCCTCTGGTTTGATTCAATATGTATTCAAGTGGATCAAAATTAGAATTATTTAGAAGATGAGATCGAGGTACAAGTTTTGAATCATAATATGCATCACCCCTTCCTCGAATTTGTACAAATAAATGATTATAATTATTATTTTCAGCAAAACTGACTACCTCATCTATCTTGTCCTGGGTTGTCATAAAATCACGAACTATCCAAAGTGCCCTCACTTTAAATGACTCAGCAAATAAATAATCTTTTGATAAAAAAAGAAGGGCAACGAGTGTTGCCCTTCTAAATAAAATCAAGAATTGGTATAGTTTCTTATGCGTAATAATTTCAATTATATTATTTTTCTTCACCTTGAGTTTCTACTTCAGTAATCATATCAACAAATTCTATCAACGAAATTGGAGCACAATCATTATCTCTATATCCAAGTTTTGTAATTCGTGTATATCCACCTTTACGATCTGAAAATACAGGACCAATATTATCAAATAACTCTCTAACAATAGACTTGTGTCGTATTTTTTTCAATACTTGCCTTCTTGCATGAATATCCCCACGCTTTGCAAAAGTAACCAATGGCTCTATGAACATTCTTAGCTCCTTTGCTTTTGCATCAGTAGTTTTTATTTTCTTATGTGTAATCAATGCTGAAGCCAAATTAGACATAAGTGCTTTTCTATGAGCAGTCTTTCTACTTAGTTTTCTTCCAGATTTTTTGTGACGCATTATTAGCCTTCTTCCGCCATAATTTTATCAACAGCCATACCAAAATGCAATCCCATTGAATCAAGCTTTTCAACCAACTCAGTCAGTGATTTCCGTCCAAAATTCTTGTATTTCAACATTTGGTTTTCTTCCTTGCTGACCAGCTCATGAATAAATTTAATTCCAGCAGCTTGAAGACAGTTATAACTTCTTACAGAGAGTTCCATTTCATCAATTGTTTGATTTAATAATTTTCGAAGTGCCATGGTTTCATCAGAAACTCCATCTGATATTTCAAGTACACTTGGATTAGATATTGCTTCAATAAATTTGAAATGTTCTCTTAAATAAGTTGCCGAATACGAAATGGCATCTTTTGCAGTAATTGAACCATCAGTAGTAACATCCAAAGATAATATTTCTATAGGATCTTTTGCTCCTGGAACAGGTTGTATATTAAAAGTGACATTAGTTACAGGGTTGAAAATACTATCTATGGAAAGCGTTCCTACTGGTAGATTAGGTTTATCATTATCTTCTGATGGAACATAACCTTTCCCTATACCAATACGTATTTCAATATCTAATTTACCTTTTGAATTTACTTCAGTAATATATTCATCTGGATTAAGAACAGTAAATTGATCACTTGCTTCTTGAATATCCTTAGCTGTAAATGATTTTTTACCTTTCAAACTTAAAACAACCTTGTCAGGTTCATTATCCATCAATTTAAATCTAATTTTTTTTAGATTCATAATGATATCTGCTACATCTTCCTTAACACCTTCAATCGTGGAGAATTCATGTTGAACACCTTCAATTTTTACATGTGTAATTGCTGCACCGGGTATGCTAGTCAACAAGACACGACGCATCGCATTTCCAATTGTTGTGCCATAACCTCTTTCTAAGGGTTGAAGTGAGAATGAACCATTATCTCCTGATTTTGATTGTTCTTTAAAATCAACGTTGAGTTCAAGTACTTTTTTAGCCATAAACTGTATTTCCTATTTAAATTATTTTGAGTAAAGTTCTACAACCAATTGTTCATTGACTGTCAATTGCATATCTTCTCTTTCTGGAACTGAATCAAAAGTTCCTCGCATCTTTGCCTTATCCAATCCAAGCCATGGTAAATCCATATCACCTTGTATTCGACGCATCGATTCAAGAATGATATCCATTTTCTTACTTCTTTGTCGAACTTCAATTACATCACCCGGCCTAAGACAATAGGAGGGAATATTTACAACTTTATCATTGACAAGAAAATGTTTATGACTAACCAACTGTCTTGCTGAGGGTCTAGATGGAGCAAACCCAAGTCGATAAACTACATTATCAAGACGTGATTCGAGCAACTGAAGCATATTAGTACCTGTCTCACCTACCATCTTTTCAGCTCTCTCAAAATTTAGCCTAAATTGTTTCTCTAAAAGACCATACATAAATTTTATTTTTTGTTTTTCCTGTAACTGTATACCATAATTTGACAATTTCGATCTTCTTGATTGACCATGCTGCCCCGGAGAATATGGTTTTCTATTTAGAAGACGATCATATTTTGGGTTACCAAAAATATTTTCACCAAACTTTCTAACAAGCTTCCCTTTAGGTGTATTCAACTTTGCCATAATAATTAGACCCTTCTACGTTTTGGAGGTCTACATCCATTATGAGGCAATGGTGTAACGTCCTTTATACTTGTAATTTGTATTCCAGCCACAGCTAAAGCTCTAATTGCTGATTCTCTACCAGACCCTGGTCCTTTTACTTCAACATCCACACTAGACAATCCTAATGATAGCGCAGCTTGAGCAGCTTTTTCAGCTGCCATAGTAGCAGCATAAGCTGTACTCTTCCTACTGCCTTTAAAACCTGATGTTCCGGCTTTTTCCCATACGATGACATTACCAACTTTATCCGTAAGGGTAACATGAGTATTATTAAATGTAGATTTAATATGTGCAATACCATGAGATTCAATTTTCTTTTTCTTCTTTTTTTTAGATATTTTTTCAGTCAAAACTTATTCTCTCTTTAATTAATTATACGCCCTTACCAAGACCGATAGTTCGTTTTTTACCCTTACGCGTTCTAGCATTAGTCTTTGTCCTCTGCCCATTTGAAGGAAGTCCTCTCCGATGCCTGATACCTCGATATGCACCAGCATCTTTAAGCCTCTTAATATTCATAGCAACTTCAGATCGCAATTCTCCTTCAACTTTGGAACTAAGATTTGAGATAGCGTTCCTTAACCCAACAACTTGATCTTCTGTAAGATCTTGAACTCTGGATTCAACATCTACTTTCGCATCCTCACATAGTCTTTTTGCAGTTGCTAATCCTATTCCATGAATATAACATAATGAATAAGGAACTTTTTTATTTCGTGGTATATCTACACCTACTATTCTTGCCATTTAAATACCTACCCTTGTCGCTGCTTATGTTTTGGGTTCTCACAAATCACAAGGACAACTCCTTTTCTCTTAATAACTTTACATTTTGAACAAATCTTTTTCACTGATGGTCTAACTTTCATAATAATTATTTCTGTCTATAGGTTATTCTACCTCTGCTAAGGTCGTAAGGGGAAATTTCAAGTGTTACGACATCACCAGGTAATATTTTAATAAAATGCATGCGCATCTTTCCACTAACATGAGCCAAAACCTCATGTGCATTTCCTCCGATCTCTACTTCGACTCTAAACATAGCACTTGGTAAAGTTTCTTTAATTACCCCATCTATTGTTATTGGTTGCTCTTTAGCCATCTGAACCAACACTTAATATTCTAGGACCTTCTTCTGTGATTGCGATTGTATGCTCAAAATGAGCTGAAGGTTCTCCATCTTTCGTTAGTATTGTCCAACCATCACTAGCAGTGAATACTTCCCTGGAACCTGAGTTTATCATTGGTTCAATTGCAATGCACATTCCTGATCTTAATTTATATCCCTGATTTGCCTCTCCATAATTTGGGATTTGTGGTTCTTCATGAAGAGAAGTTCCAATTCCATGCCCAACAAGTTCTCTAACAACTGAAAACCCATTATTTTCAGCATGATCCTGAACTGCTCTACCAATATCTCCTACATGATTGCCCGGAACTGCCTGTTTAATTCCTTTAAGCAATGACTCTCTTGTCACATCTAATAATTTTTTCTTACTAGGACTAATTTCTCCTACTGCAAAAGACCGTGCATGGTCACCATAATATCCATCTAATTCAGCGCCACAATCAATACCAACTATCTGTCCCTGTTGTAGAATATCCTTACCAGGTATACCATGGACAACGGCATCTTCAATTGATACACATAAAGTTGCAGGGAAACCCATATAACCTTTAAAAGCTGGCCTTGCACCTTGCGAAATAATATATTCCTCTGCCATCTTATCTAAGTCTGAAACACATGCGCCATCGACAATGTGCTTCTCTATCATAATTAATGTATCAGCAACTATTTGACAACTTCTTGAAATCTTTTCAATCTCATGATGTGACCTAGTATACACCACTACATACGCCTCCGTCCTCTAATCTTACCTTTGGTGAGGAAGCCATCATAATGCCTCATCATCAAATGTGATTCTATCTGCTGCAATGTATCAAGAGCAACCCCAACAATAATCAACAAGCTCGTTCCTCCAAAAAATGAAGCAAGATCATAATTGATTCCCATAAATTCCATTAGCAAGTATGGAAAAATCGCTACAAACGCCAATGCAACAGAACCTGGGAGTGTAACCCTTGTTAAAATATTATCAATATACTCTGCTGTTTTCTTACCTGGCCTAACTCCAGGTATAAATCCACCTTGCTGCTTCATAGTTGAAGAAACTTGTACTGGGTCAAAAGCAATAGCAGTATAAAAATATGTAAAAAAGATAATCATCAACCCAAAAACAATCCAATAAAATGGGTGGTCAAATGAAAACCATCTCATTAAAGATGCAGAAAATTCACTATCACCAAGGAATGTTGAAAGCGTACTGGGAATAAACATTATTGACTGGGCAAAGATGATAGGCATTACACCAGCAGTATTTACTCTCATTGGTATATGTGTGTTTTGACCACCATAAATCTTTCGACCAACAACTCGTTTGGCATACTGAACAGGAATCTTCCTTGTGCCTTGTGTTAAAAGAACTACAAAACATATTATTAAAAACATAATACCCATTAATATGAATTCAGATAACCATCCACGTGCTCCTGATTGAACCATCGTAATCTCACTTAGGATAACATTTGGAAATGCAGATACTATACCTACCATAATGATCAATGATATTCCATTACCAATACCTCTTTCAGTAATACGTTCACCAAGCCACATTAGGAATAAAGTTCCTGTCACCATACTAATTATTCCAGTGAATGTGAACATCAATCCTGGATTGATTACAACTTGTTGTCCATTTGATGTCAAACTTGGTAGGAAAACAGCTACGACACCATAAGACTGCATAGATGCTAACAGAACAGTTCCGTATCGAGTTATCTGTGTAATTTTTTTCCTACCTGCCTCACCTTCTTTTTGCAATCTTTGGAAATAAGGTACCACAGAACCCATTAATTGAATAATGATGGAAGATGATATATAAGGCATAATCCCTAAGGAAAACAATGATGCCTGTGAGAATGCCCCACCTACAAATGTATTAAATAAACCAAATAAACCAGTTTTTAAATTATCAAAAGCAAGAGCAAGAATCTCACCATCAACACCAGGAATTGGAATATGAGCTCCAATTCGTACAACTATCAGAACGCCAAGCGTAAAAATAATTCTTGAACGCAGCTCAGGTATTGTAAATATACTTTTTATTTTTTCAATCACTGTTCTTGTGCAGTCCCACCTGCTTCTTCAATTTTCTGTTTTGCTTTTCCACTGAAAACAGTAGCAGTTATATTTATCTTTGATTTTAAATCACCATTGCCTAAAACCTTTACCGGTTTTAATGCCGAACGTATTAAACCATTATCTTTTAGGACTTGAGCATCAACATTATTGATTTTTAATGCTTCGATACTATCAAGATTTACAATCTGGAATTCTTTTCTAAAAATATTTGTGAATCCCCTCATGGGCAGTCTACGCGCAATTGACATTTGCCCACCTTCAAACCAAGCTCTGCGCTTAAAGCCTGATCTTTGGCCAGCTCCTTTATCACCCCTACCTGCAGACTTACCTAATCCAGACCCGTGCCCTCTTCCAACACGTTTACGATTTTTAGTAGAACCTTTTACTGGTTTTAAGGAATCAAGTCTCATAATTCCTCTACTTTTATCAAATAAGGTATAACATTAATCATTCCTCTAATTTGAGGAGAATCAGAATGCTCAACAACTTGTTGCATTTTTCTAAAACCTAAAGCTTTGAGGGTAGCCTTTGCTTTTGCTTTATAACCAATCCCACTTTTAATTTGTGTTATACGAAGTGTTTTATTTGATTTTTTCATTAATTAAAAACCTCACCAATGGTAAGTCCTCGTTTATTGGCAATAGTAACTGCATCTTTTAGCGACATTAATCCTTCCATAGTAGCATGAACCAGGTTCATAGCATTTTTTGACCCCTGCCTCTTAGTAAGAATATTATGTATCCCAACCTGTTCCATAACTGCTCTTACTGCTGCACCTGAAATTATACCCGTACCAGGTGCCGCTGGTTTTAAAAGTATTTTACTCGCACCATGTTTTCCTATGATAGTATGCGGAATGGTTCCATTGATTATATTAATTCTAACAATATTTCTTTTGGCTATCTCTTTACCTTTCTGGATTGAAGAAATGACTTCATTTGCTTTACCAAGTCCAACACCAACATATCCATTGCCATCACCTACCACCACAAGTGCTGAAAATCGAAATCTTTTACCTCTAGATGTAACTTTAGCAGTTCTATTAATTTTTATTACAACTTCTTCTTTTAAATCAAGTTCTGCAGGATTAATTATGCCCAAACCATTTACTCCTATAATTTAAGACCATTGTTACGAGCTGCTTCTGCGAAAGCCTTAACTCTTCCATGATATGGAGAACCATTGCGATCAAGGACAACTGATTCTATTTTTTCACTTATTGCTTTTTTCGCAATAGCCTTACCAACAACTTCACTCATTTCAGTCTTATTCTTTACTTTTTTTATTTCTGTTTGAAGATTTTTATCTTTTGATGATGCTGAAACTAATGTGAGTCCTTTAAAATCATCAATAATCTGTGCCTCTAAATGCTTTAGACTTCGATAAATAACTAGTCTTGGACGAGTTGGATGTAATCGTGATGTACGCTTGCTTCTATTGCGCCTTCTCTCCTCACTACGTATTAATGAACGATGATTTGCCATAATTATTTTGCACCTACAGTTTTACCTTGTTTTGAACGTACATACTCACCTTTATAGCGTATTCCTTTACCTTTGTAGGGTTCTGGTGGTCTAAAAGATCTTATTTTAGCAGCTACAGCTCCAACCAATTGCTTATCAGTTCCTTCAACTTTCACTTCAGTTCTATTAGTAGCTATAACAGATATACCATCAGGCATATCAAAATAAATATCATGTGAAAAACCTAGCTGCAATTGCAACCTTCTACCTTGAACTTGTGCTTGGTACCCAACACCTATAATCTCTAATTCTTTCGAAAACCCTTCCGAGACACCGATAACCATATTATTAATCATTTGCCTAGTCGTTCCATGTAAGGATTTCTGCTCTCTATTGTCAGCTTTTCTGTCTACAATAATCATACCTTCAGATTCAGTGACACTCAAATCCTTATGTGCCTTAAACTCAAGAGTACCTTTACTACCATCTACCTTGATTAGGCCACCTTCAAAGGAGACCTTTACGCCTTCAGGTATCAATATCGGACTTTGACCAATTCTAGACATGATATTTAGAAAACCTCACAGAGTATTTCTCCACCTACACCAAGCTGCTTAGCCTTTTTATTAGACACAACACCTTTTGAAGTAGAAAGTATGGAAATACCTAATCCATCAAGAACACGTGGAGCTTCACCAGACCCGACATAAACACGAAGACCTGGTTTGCTGATTCGTTTGATATTCTCAATAACTGGCTTACCATTATAATCATATTTTAAAAATACTCGAATTGTCTCCTTATTTCCATCACTGGTAATAAAAAAGAAATCCTTTATATACTTCTCTTCCTTGAGAACTAAAGCAATTCGCTTTTTCAGAGTGCTACTAGGTACATCTATCCAGCGTTTATTTGCTGATAACCCGTTTCTAATACGTGTTAAAAAATCTGAAATTGGATCTGACATTGACATAATATTAATTCCTACCAACTAGCTTTTGTTATTCCAGGAATTTCACCCTTAAGAGCCATTTCTCTAAAAGCAATCCTTGATAAATTAAATCTTCTAAGCACACCTCTAGGTCTACCAGTTTTAAAACATCTGGTTCTAATTCGAGTATGACTAGATGTTTTTGGTAACCTATCTAATTTTGCAACAGCAGCCTTTTTATCTTCATAAGAAGACTTTGGACTTTTAATTATATCTTTTAACTCAGCCCTTAAAGCAGCATATTTTTGAACATTTTTTATCACCTTGTGTTCACGTGCTATTTTAGATTTTTTAGCCATTAGGCAGCCTCTTCTATATCTTGTTTAACTGGTTTCTCCCTCAGGGGTAGACCTATCATCTTAAGTAATTCATATGCTTCATCATCTGTTTTAGCTGATGTGGTGATGGTTATATTCATACCACGAATTGATTGTATTTTATCATAATCAATTTCAGTAAAGATAATTTGTTCTTTAATACCAAAATTGTAATTACCCCTACCATCAAAAGACTTGAACGACAAACCTCTAAAGTCTCTTGTCCTTGGAAGAGCTATTGCAATCAATCTCTCTAGAAATTCATACATCCTATTAGACCTCAGAGTAACTTTGCAACCAACCGGCCAACCTTTTCTAATTTTAAAATTTGAGATATCTTTCTTTGCTTTTGTAGTAATTGGCTTCTGCCCTGATATAAGAGAAAGTTCCTCAATTGCACTCTCTAAACCCTTAGAATTATTCTTAGCATCACCTAAACCCATATTCAAGGAAACACTATTCAATTTAGGCACTTCCATTATATTAGAATAATTGAAGGTCTTTTTTAAACTAGAAATTATTTCTTCACCATACAGTTTCCTTAAATTAGGAACATACTG
>CEVW01049052.1_pt1 | contig 17432 bp, 14 predicted proteins | sample 427061 | NCBI WGS metagenome assembly CEVW01 (sample SAMEA2623774, study PRJEB7988) | marine metagenome | biome: marine biome (ENVO:00000447); feature: surface water layer (ENVO:00002042); material: "saline water (ENVO:00002010), including plankton (ENVO:xxxxxxxx)" | depth 5 m
ATGAGGACAAGGGTAAATGCCAACCATAGATCTGCAACAGTTATTGGCAGTAGAATGATTAAGAGCAGGGTTAAATTGATCTTAACGGAAAAGAGACTAATATAGAATATAATCCAAAACCCTAGGTGAACCAGAAATGGTTGAAACCTCTTGATGTACATGGTCAATCAAGAATCAAGGTGGAGAAATTAGTCTTCTTTTTTAGAATCAGATTTCTCTTCTTCCTTCTTTTCATCTTCTTCAGCAAGTTCCTTTGCTTTCTTTTTGTCTTCAACACGCTGAGCATATTTCTCACCGAATTGACTCATGCTCTCTAGTCGAGCACGGAATCCAGAGGTTGCGCCTTCTTCAGAGACATAACGTACCAGGTATGCTCCAAACATAAGATCGAAGAGTCCTTGACGAAGATCACTGTTTCGTGAGAATTGCCAGTTGACAACCCAAAGAATCATCAAAACAGCACCGATTGAAGTATAAACAATTGCTGAACCGCCATCTGCTAATTTACCAGCTTGGGTGAAGATCATAATGAAACCAACAAGACAAGATACGCCGATGTTATTTACAAACAATCCATGAAGGAATAACGGTTTTGTTCCATCTCCACGAATATAACGAGTGGATGAAGTGAATTGACCCAGGTTACGTCCTGTCCAGATTGGTAAGACTATTCCGTTGAAGATAAACATCAGACCCGCTCCCAAAAAGAGTAGTGTATTAGCGAATCCACCACTCCCTCCTCCTGTGACAGCCGACATGGCAAGTGCACCAATAAGAAGAGAGAAATTGACTGTAAAGTTAACCCACCATGAGATCACTCGATTCAAACTTGAAGCGATTTCAAATTCTGAAGATAACCCTTCTGGACGCGCTTTCTTAACCTTAGGTTTCTTTTCCTTTTTTGCTTTTTGAGGTGCAGGTGTTGCTTTCTTCGCAACTGCTTTGGCAGCTTTTGCTACTGGCTTAGCAGCCTTAGCTACTGGCTTTGCCTTCTTGACATCTTCATCATTCGTTTCGACTTTATCGAGTAATCCCATATTATCACTTCACTTATGCGTACATTTCCGAGATTTGCTTATACAGGGCAAAATCCCCTGAATCTACAAATGCTGTTATCGATTCATCTGGCATATTGCCTAATTGTTCATCGATAATTTTGAAGAATTCACCACGGCGTTCATCATCAATTGCTGTTGGATCAGCACCTACTTCTTTGAATAATTCAAATCCTTCTGATGCCATGAAGGTTTCAATTGCATCTTCTGGTAATTCATCTCCAAGAAGATCGTTAACGATGGCAAAGAATTGTGTGAACAGAGCGTCAGCTTCTTCGAGATCTTCTTCAGCTTCAATTTCTTCTTCTAATACCTCTTCTTGTACTGGTACAGTGGCCTTCTTCGCCTTAGGTGCTGAAGTAATGCCCTTGAGTTCCTTTCTTTCCCGCATTAACGCTTCTAATTGTGGAACAAGTGTTTTCAGAGCGGCTTTATCATTTGCAGCTTTGGCTTGTTCATACTGTGGTTTCAATGAACGCAGTTCAGATTCAACTTCTGATAGCCGGTCTGGTTCTTCAGCATCAAGCAATTCCACTACAGGCTCGGAACGAATTTCATTAAGCGCTTCTTCTCGTTCCTTTTTCCTTAAGACGATGATATCTCTATCCAAAGAATGTCCGAATCGATCTGAATATCTATCGAGGAGAGATCCTGTTTCACCTGAACCGAGTCTATCTATAGCTCCGTAAATTTGTGGCAGAGGTTTTGCAGAACGCTTAGCCCACAATTCTCCGTATTCATTGGATGGTTTTTCTGGCGTAACAGGAGGTGCTTCGAGAGGTGCTGGCGTTGGGAGAGGTATGCTTGGCGCAGGTTCAGCAGGAAGTGGTTGAGGTGTAGGTATTGGAGCAGGTGGCAACTCCGCAGGTGCTGGCGGCAGAGGGGGTAATGGCATACCTGGTAAGGGCTGTTCACCAATAGGCGGGGGCAATGGCATTCCGGGCAATGGAGGCAACGGAGTGTTCGGAACATTTGGGTTTTTGTTCTTTTTCTTCCGGCGCATCGGCTCACCTCTAATCCTCTTGGGTATGATACTGCCCTTGAACCTTCCCACAAATAGGATATGAAAAAACCTAGATTTTTAGATAAATTTCAAACGAGCGAACCCCAACCTTTGAGACACAAAAACGTTGCAGAGGATTCTGAAACCTCCAATTTGTCTCCCTGTTTAACATCATATGATTCATCTCCGAAGCGAATAATAGCGTCTTCCACCGTAATTTCTACATCGAGAGTCTTATCATTTCCAAATACAAATGCTTCTTTCAACGGATCAAATGGATTTGATCGATCGGGATCTAAACGTTCCAATTCAAATTCTGTTACGCGCATTCCTGTTTTACCATGTAAGGACGTTGGCCATCGAATTTGTCTCCGTACATCAATTGTAACAACTTCATCCGTTTCACCCGCAGCCCCTAATACAATTGAAGCGTCTGACTTCACTAAATCAAGGAATAATCCTTGTGATTTTCCCAAAGCTGCGAACGTACCATCAAGAACACGTTGCTTTCTCTCTTCATGAGTAAATAAATCTGCTAATTTTTGAATCGAAGCAATCCCTCTTCCAGGTTTTCCCTCTCTTCTGAGTTGTTCTTTAAGTTCCAAATGTAGGGTTTTTAAGATTAATTTTGAATCATCGGATTCATTTGCAATACTGGTTAATTTACCGATTAAGGAAGGGATTTGATCTCTAATTCTTTTCGACCAACCTTTTGAGTTCGCATCGTTATATTGTGCAAGACCACCTGAAACATCGACACCTTCGCCACGTATGTGAGATACAAGTTCTCTTCTCGCTTCTGAATCTAAATGAAAGAGAGAAGGATCCCGATAATGAAGATGATACCCTCTGTGTCCTGAAAATGTAACTTGAAGGAATTCTCTCTTGAAGCCAAATTCAGGTTCTAAAAAATCATTCCATAGAGAATGTGCTTGGTCACGAATGACATCGAGCATACCTGGAAAATCTCGATCAGTAACGCCTGGCAAGTGATCCCCATCTAAATCAAAAATCAAATCAGCCCCTTGCCACTCTTTGGCATCCATTTTCATTTCATATGGTTTGTTCCAATAGGCTGTTGAGTAAAAGCAAGAATGCATGGCCCTTTCAGATAAAAATTGACGAAGTTCAGATTCTCCTCTGAATGCTCGATGTCTTAGGGGTGGCGAACCTCCAAATGGAATAAACATCCATTCTCGCTTAGGCATTCTCGGAGGCCGCCAGAATTGAGATGTCTGATAATAGCGTCCGAATCGATGCGCAAATCGTGCCCATCCTTGAGAAGCCATAAACTCACCAATAGGTGACAGTTATTGAAGAATCCCAATTACTTCTTAATGTAGAATTTCTGTTCAGTTGCACTGATTTCTGTTACTGAATCAGCACCTGTCTTTTCTACATAGTGATTCCAGCAATAATAGTGCTCATTATGCACCATAGAGGAGCCAAATGTTAACCGCAGACCGCAGTTATGGCAACGAGGTCCAATCTCGCCATTTGGTGCTTGGGCTAATTGTACGTGTTCGTGTGGCATCTCCTCACCATTTGTCCCTGCAGGTTAAGGTTCTAAAATGTCGTGATTGATTTCGTCGTTTCCAATTGAACTTTTGGCAACCCAATCCAATAGGTCAAGTGCAACTTCACATGATTCACTTACTTCGATGCATGGATCGGAAAGATAGGCTTCGAGTACTGGTTTAGCTGAAATGTTTCCAATAGCTCCAAGGGCTTCCGCTGCTTCATGCCGGACCATAACATGTTCATTAAGATCAGATAACCTATCTGTTAGAGTCGGAATAGCTTCATCCATTTGCATTTGGCCTAGGACATAAGCCAATTCATGCCGCAACAAGGCACTCTTTGTAGAAAATGCATGGCAGAGAGCCATGCAAGACTGAACATTACGGATGTTTCGAAATTTGAATACCACTCGCATTCGCTCAAACATTCGTGCAGAATCATCAAGCAAAATAGATTTCATTGTTTCAAAATCGACTTCGTTTGATGCGGGAGCAGGATCTACTGAGCCATATTCGCTGACTTCAGGTATATCTCCCATCGAACCACCTATTCTTCATTTGACCCAATAAATTCCATTGAATCTTCAGAAAATTCAGGATTGATTAAACCAATTTCTTTGCCTTCTTTCAAAAATCTACGAATAGATGCCCTTCCTTCTGGTTTGTAGTCTATGGTTCGATCATTGACGTACATGGTGACAAATTTTTGATTTGTTTCATCATCGATACCTCTTCCCCAGGCTTTAGCGAACTCCAATGCTTCTTCTGGATGCTTAATGGAGTGTTCAATACTCATTTTAGTGTACATGGTAATATCTTCCATTATTTTTTGACCTAAATCTCTGCGGACAACATTTCCGCCCAAAGGCATAGGCCAGCCATTGGTTCGATTGTTCCACCAAACTCCTAAATCGATTAGAACATTCAAATCATGCTCAACATAGGTCAATTGACCTTCATGGATAATTAAGCCGCATGAGTAGGTGTCATCTAAAATACGGGGTATAATTTCATCGAATGGTACGACTTCCACATTGACGTCACCCCAAGCGAGTCTAAGACCCATGTATGCTGAGGTTTTGAGTCCTGGAACTGCAATGACTGATTTTTTTGCATCTTCTAAACTCAGGCCTTGTTTTGAGACAATCATTGGGCCATATCCTTCACCCATCGATGCGCCACAGTTCATCAGTGAATAATGCTCAGCAATATCTGGAAAAGCATGAATTGAAACTGCAGAAACTTCCAACTCTTGTCGCATAGCTCTGTGATTTAATGTTTCGATATCTTGTAGTTCGTGGACAAAATTGTACCCTGGTGTTGGAAATGCATTTGTTGTCATGGCATGGAACATAAATGCATCATCTGGATCAGGAGAATGCCCAATTCGAACAATCATATTGCCGTTCTCATCCAATGGTAGTGATGCCATGTTCTTTCCAACTTGAAGACCTTCATGAACTAACCGATGAAAAATATAAACAACTCGGTATCAAAAATGATACAATGAGGGGATTGTTTAAGTATCGCATTGGGCATTCAAAAACATGGGGAAGAAGACCATGTTAAGGTGCTTAGTCATTGGTTTGGCTATCCTATTCTCTTCTCCAATAACAGTCGCAGAATCCAATTCTTTGTTTTTTGAATCCACCTATGATTCTGAATTAAATAATCAGGGATTTGGAACAATAGAAATTAATGAAAACGGAACTTTTGGTTATGCTTCATTTGGTAAAACGCTAATCCAATTTTCAACAATTGAAAAAAATACGATACAATCCAAAATATTCGACCATGATATACTGGCAACCGCATTGTCACCAGATGATTCGCGATTGGCTGTAACAATTCGTGATGGCGGTACAGGAAGCGATACAATATATGTCCTTGATTCGGGCACATTCAATACCAAAATTTCATCCAGTGCTACGGGATCAAATGCTGCTCTCCTGACATGGACAGATAATGGCGCATCATTCATAACAAATCACCCTACTGATGGACTGATCAAATTCAATCGAGAAGATTTAACGACTGAGGTGCAATATAGTGGGAATTTGACTGATTCAATCATTTGCGCAGATGTATCTGCTTCTGGCGGATACATCATGGGCGTTGATGATTCTGGAAGATTAATAATATGGAATTCAAATGGAGATTATATCCATCATGAGTTGATATTAGACTCAAGTATCAATGATTGTTCATTTGATCCTAGCGAATCTATGTTTGCAGTTAGTATTAATGAAAATCAAATTCGGAAATGGACTCTGTCAGGCTCTGAGCTAAGGCCTTTGGACACACCGGGTATTAATTCCTACAAATGGTCTGCAGATGGTCAATATGTTTTCGCTCACCGAACTAATAACGGACAATTTGTCACAACGTACGACTCTTCTGATTCCAGTACTCTATCAGAAATAGCACTATTTCATCAATTTTCAGATTTTGAATTATTGGAAACCTCACCAGGAATAATAGATCTTGCAATCTTTAATTCAATGACCGACCATATCGTCCTCTACGACTCTGAACACACAAACCAAGGTGTTGGTGAATCCGGTTCTGATTTCGATAGTGATGGTATACCGAATTCAATCGATCAGGATGATGATGGAGATGGTATTGAGGACATATGGGATCTCAATTGTGATGCTTCAGGTTCGTTCAATTGTGCATTATTACCCGATGAAACCTACATGAGGACAATGGATTTGAATTTGAATGAAACAGTTTTAGAAGTCAAAGAAACGTTTACGTTTGACAAGAATTATTCCTCAATAATACGTGACTTGAGCAGGTATTCTCTCGATTCAGATGTTAAATTATCATCCGATGAAGCATTGTTGTTTGCATCTTCTTACTGCGCCAACATCAATCATCAAAATTACACGAAATCCATTCGAGAAGGGATAATAATCGATGGTGTTTCACTTGAATTTCTATCTATTTCTTGTAGCATCGCAACTGGTATGGAATTGACTCAGGTTGATGATGATAGGACACATATTCGTTATTCGATTACTACAAAGTACAACATGTCAGGAGAAGTTATACCAGGCGATGGTGTTGTCAAAATCTTATACCAGCCAACCTCTGTCGATGGTAGTATAACGGTTCTAAGCGAACAACACCCAATGTCCGTGTCGGTTTCTGGTGCAGCATATGATACAGAAATATTTTCACCATGGTTTTTACAAGAGCAAACAATTTCTTTGAGTCTCTCAGAAAAAACCACAACGGATGATTCAAACTTAGTTGACAGTTCAATTTTTACATCATTATGGTTCATATCAATAGTCTGTATCACTCTACTATTGACAGGATTCGTCGTATACAAATTTATGAACCGACCAGATTCCTATTCAATAGATCTTGACGATGAAGAGTATTCTGATGATGAAGATGAGTATACTGTGGAAGACACTTCATTTGATGAAATTGAAGAGTATAATGAACCAGAAGTAACAATGAAACGTCCTAATACGATGCCACAACGATCCGTCAGAAAACGTACTACGAAGAGAGATACTATAGAAACCAGCACTCCAACACGCAAAAGAAGAACCCGTGCTACAAGTACTGACACAAATGTAACAACTGTAAAACGACGCCGTTTAGTAGAAAAAGAAGAACCTCCAAAGGTTAGAAAACGCCGTGCAGTTAAACAATCCATTGATGTTGAAGATGAAGAAATGACCGATGCGTTGAATCGTTATGAGAATAATTAGATTACCACATAAATTCAATTTTTTCTTCGAGTCCGCAACAAAGGGTCAGGTATTCCTGTAATCCCGCTACATGTTCATCATCTAACCTATTGAACACTTCACCAAAATATCGATTCATGCGATCTATTGACATATCTGACTGTTGATGAGCATTCAAAATAACATGTTCTCTGGTTAGTGGGTCATTTTCAAACAACTCTAGTCGTTCAATGAGTGCTGCATGGGCTCTCTGCACATATTCAATCGGTGTATCTTTTCTTGCTGCAAAGACACCGAAAACCATTGGATGTCCTGAATGATCGAGCCATGCTTGACCAAGATCTAATTGAACAAGTTCTGGATTTACCTTTGCCCGATCGAGTGCTCTGTCACCAATTAACAATGCTCCATCACAGCGATCGAGCATACTATCGAGGTCAGGGCCCATTTCAACAGGACGTGGGTCAAGTCCCTTGACCTTCAACAAATACTTGAGCAATGCAACTGAGGATGCTGAATCACTAGGCATAGCGATATCCCTCATCTCTTCTACAGGCCTGTTACCGAAGACGAGAACACTTCCTACTTCACCCTTCGAACTGATCCCAATCTCTGGAATTAAAATTAAATCTTGATGGTGCCTTGCGAAATCAGCAGCAGGGATAGGTGCAAGAACGCAGTCTTTTCTCAAAAGATGACCAGTTAACCACGAAGGAGGAGCCGGTAATACGCTAAATTTGGAATCCAACCCTAGAAATAAGGGATCGCAATTCATGAAAGCAACTCTACCGATTGTATTGGCCCAAAGTAGTTCATTTCCAGCAGGCATGTTTATCCCTCAGATTACTGGTAACCTGCGCGGTTGTTTAGCAGGGACAAATTGTTCGAATTCTGAGTACGTTGTATTGCGCTTAATGGGAATATTACCAGAACGCGTTACAAGTTTTGCTAATTGATTAACCCCATAATCAAGAGGAGCATTCGATCCTGCGAGATGCATAATGGATTCTTGTTTAACCGTACCATCGATATCATCTGCTCCATATTGTAAGGCCAATTCAGCCATGGAATCTCCGATGTTCATCCTGTATGCTTTGATATGTGGTATGCTGTTGAGCATAATTCGAGAGACAGCTATGACTCTGAGTATTTCTTGACCAGTTGATAATTGAGCCATAGGTAATCGTGTAGAGTCAGGAAGGAAGGGATATGGTACAAAACACTGGAAACCGTTGGTTCTTTTGGCTAAATCACGTAATTGAATCATATGTTCAACACGCTGTTTAGCAGTTTCTATCGTGCCAAATAACATTGTACAATTACTCGGTAAACCAATAGAATGGGCTGTTTCATGAATGTCGAGATACTCTTGACTTGATTCCTTACCGTTGCATATGATTTGACGTACATCATCATCAAGTATTTCTGCCCCGCCGCCAGGTAATGAGGTCAAACCTGCATCATGAAGCATCTGAAGCGTTTTCCTGATGGATAGATTCGATATTTGGGAGAGATGTTTGATTTCAACAGCTGTAAGGGCTTTAATAGAAATGTGTGGATGTTCTTTTTTGATACGTTTAAACAGTGAACAATAATGATCTACACCCCATTCTGGATGAAGTCCCCCTACTGAATGTACTTCGTTTACGAATGATGAAAATTTGTCCAATTCTGAGAGATATGAGTCAATTGAGAGTGCATATGCATCTTCTGCTTTAGGTCCACGTCTAAATGCACAAAATCTGCATGCCAGAACACAAATGTTTGTTTGATTAATGTGGACATTAGAGTTGAAATAAGCATTCTTTCCAAACATCGCTTCTTTGTGTAAATTTGCTAGATGCCCCAATTCGTTTAGATTCGAGGTCTCAAAAAGATTGCAACCGTCCGTAACTGTGAGTTCTTCATCGGAGACAATTTTATCCACGATGGTTTGGATGGTATCTGACCATTGAACTGCTTGTATGGTCGTCTTTAGACGTGTAAGCCAATCCTTGTTTCTGTCCGCATCAACAACTGCGGATTTCCAACTGGACATGTCCTGTCCTCACGCTCATTCTTCATCAAGATGTGGATGTGACCATAACTAGCGACGAACATTGAAAAATCCTACATTAACCATGAATTTCCGGAATTCTTCAATCAGGAATACCGTCGAGGCTACGAGAGTCAATACCAGCCAATCAAACGATTCAAGCGATGTCGTGCTCAGTAAATTCCCGAATTCAATATCGATCAAAGGTATCGTACTTGTAGCAAAGTGTACAAAGACAAAGAGAAGGCTTGCAGAAATCAAAATTGCATAATTGATTGCCTTATTTGAAAACATACCCAGAGTAAACAAACTTGCCTCTCCAGATCTACAATTGAGAACATTAAACAATTGATACACAATAAACACAGCAAACGTCATAGTTTGGGCCTGTGCGAACAGATCATCTGCATAATTATCCCAGCCCTCAATTGCCGCCTCATCACCACTAAGACAAGCATCTACATCGAAACTGACTTCCGAAGCAGTTGTAAAAGGCGCTAAAGAACACTTGTCATCTGTGACTACTCCGCCCCCAGAAAGGTAGAAGATAATGAGGGTTCCAATAACCATTACAGCACCCAGATAGAAGATAAGGCTGATATCTCGAGAATTTGGTAATCCTTCGTCCACCGGCCTTGGAGGTCTAGACATAACATTACCATGACGTTTTTCGACACCTAAAGCGACTGCTGGAGGACCATCCATGAGAATATTGATCACGAGAATTTGTGTTGCTGTCAACGGTAAATTCCAACCAAAGACAAACGTAGATATGACGATAAGAGCAACTGCTGCAACGTTCGTTGAGACTTGATAGCGAACGAAGTTACGTATGTTTTGATAGATTTTCCTTCCTTCTTCAATAGCATGAACAATGTTAGCAAAGTTGTCATCCTGGAGAACCATATCTGCTGCATCCTTTGCAACATCAGTCCCAGCGATGCCCATTGCGATACCAATGTTTGCTCCAGAAAGAGCAGGAGCATCATTGACACCATCTCCTGTCATTGCTACGATTTCTCCTTTCTCTTGTAATGAGGCTACAATCCTCATTTTTTGATCCGGAGTAACTCTTGAAAAGATTGAACCTTCTACTGAAGAAGAGAGTTCTTCATCTGACATTTGCCTGAGTTCTTCCCCACTAACTGGAGATTCCGAATTAGCATTAATAGCAAGTTCTTTTCCAATTGCTGCTGCAGTTAAATGATGATCTCCTGTAATCATTTTCACCTTAATACCAGCATCCTGACAGATCTTAATCGCATCTCTGACTTCTGGCCGAGGAGGATCCATAATGCCAACAAGACCCAAAAAGATGAGCCCATTTTCCACGGCTTCAACATCTTCAATATCTTCATCTGGTTCTAATTTACGAGCTGCTAAAGCAATTACACGCATGGATTTGGAACCCATCGATTCATTAACGACTTGGGCATTTTCAAAGTCTTCTTTTTCGATAGGAACTATTTCTCCATCTTTGAATCGATGACTCGTAATCGGTACAAAACCACCTGCTGCACCTTTGACAAATACCCATTTATCACCTTCATATTCGTGTATAACGGACATCCTTTTTCGATCTGTGTTAAAGAAGAATTCATGAATCCTCGGGTGACGTTGAGCGAATTTACCAATGTGACCATTCAACTTCCAACCGAGTACCGCACATGCAGAATCAGTCGGATCACCGATTGCCGACCATCTTCCTTCGACTTTCGAAATTTGAGAATTGTGGCAGAGCGATAAACAAGCGGCTAGAAGTCTAAATGATTGGTCGCTTTGAAGAGATGACATTTCTTGGTCTGATAATTCTCCATCTTTTCCAATAAGAGTTCCTTTTGGACTGAAACCATCACCGCTGACATCAAACAAACTGTCGACTGTGTGGAGTTGTCGCACAGTCATTTCATTTTTGGTCAGAGTACCTGTTTTATCCGAACAGATCACTGTTGTTGAGCCTAAGGTTTCTACAGCCTTCATACGACGAATAATCGCTTTGTGACGTGCCATATTTCGCATTCCTAATGCAAGTGTAATAACAAGAATAATCGGAAGACCCTCAGGTACAATAGCGACAAATATTGCTATTGCAACAATAAACTGATCAACGGCAACTTCCCAAAGACTTTCACTGCCACCGTAAGCAAGAAGCATCTTAATTGAAACCAGAAGTACGGCGACGATCAATGCGATGAAACCAAGAAATCTCCCCAGTGATTCTAGTTTTAATTCAAGAGGAGTCTTAGGTGTCTTGGCTTCAGAAATATCGCTTGCAATGTGACCGAGCTGTGTTTGCATTCCTGTTTCTACAACCAGTCCAATAGCCCTGCCTGTAGAAACTGTTGTCCCCATGTACATCATATTCCTTCGATCAGCGAGCAATGTCTTTGGATCCAACGGTTTCAGTCTCTTCGTAATAGGTTCTGATTCGCCTGTTAATGCAGACTCGTCTACTCGACATTGATACACTTCTAACAGGCGAATGTCTGCAGGAACATTCAACCCTTCTTCGAGTTTAACGATATCACCTGGCACGAGTGAATCGGTGGGTATTTCAGATTCATATCCATCTCTTATTGTAACACAATTGGATATGCTCATTTGTTTAAGCGCATCCATGGCCTGCTCTGCTTGGCCTTCCTGCCAAAACCCAAACACTGCATTTGCGGTTAATACTAAGAAAATGAATATAGCATCACCTGGCTGTTCTGGATGTATTGCCAATGCGACGAGTGCTGCACCAATCAGCAAATAATTCAACGGATCATTATATTGGCTAAGAAACCGAAGGATTGCAGAAGTTGGTTCGGGTTGAGCTAATTGATTCGGACCGTATTTTTCAAGTCGATCTATTATTTCTTTTTGAGCCAATCCTTTTGGATTGGAATCGAGTGTAGCAAGCGCTTCTGCACTATCCATTGCATGCCAATTTCTTTGAACCAAATACATCACCCTAGATAGACTAAATAGCCAAAACTATCACTATCTATTTTATTGGGAAAACATTCCAATTTATGATTATAATGGAGGACTTCCCATGAAAATAGGAACTTTCTTTTCCGAATCTTTCTCAAACCATCAGCATCTCGGGTATGTATGAGCGAGTTGGATAACCCATACATTCCAGCCGATCAACAACCTCTGGAGTTGACGCTTAGAGCAATCATTGTGGGTATTGTCTTGGGCGCACTCATGACTGCTGCAAATGCATACCTTGGGCTCTATGCTGGAATGACCGTTTCTGCAAGCATACCTGCGGCGGTTATGTCGATGTTAATTCTAAGAAGCATGTTCAAGGATGTGAGTATTCTCGAAAACAATGCAGTCCAGACAATGGCAAGTGCCGGTGAATCTCTAGCCGCAGGTGTTATCTTTACCGTACCGGCGATGCTTGTTATCGGAATATGGGTTGAAATTCAATGGTTCCCAACTCTAGCAATTGCATTACTCGGAGGGTTGTTAGGCACGATGTTTACAATTGCCTTAAGACGGTTATTCATCGTAGAAGAAGCACTTCCATATCCAGAAGGTGTTGCGTGTAGAGAAGTTCTTGTTGCAGGCGAAGAGGGGGGAACTGGAGCATTGGCAATTGTATATGCCCTTGGAATTGGGGCTCTTTATGGATTAATGGTCAAGGGGTTCAAGATCACACATGACAAAACCACTACAGCCATTGAAATATTCAAAACACGAATATTTGCAGGAATGGATCTCTCCATAGCATTACTTGCAGTAGGCTTCATTGTTGGTATTCGAATTGCATCCTATATTTTCTTAGGAGGTATTATCGGTTTCGTCGTTCTTGTCCCACTTGTAGGTTTTCTGAATGGTTGGCCACAATCTGGTTCCTTAGCAGGTGGTTTCGATAGTTTATGGTACGAGCAAATACGATATGTAGGCGTTGGAGCAATGGTTGTTGGTGGAGTCTATACTTTATGGAGCATGCGAAAAACAATTATTACGGGCCTGAAAAAATCATTTGTTCAAAATGATTTAGAGGGAGAATTCCATTTACGTACAGAAAAAGATCTACCAATGAAGTGGGTTACAATGGTTTGTGGGATACTTGTAATTCTCACATTTTTCTTTTATTGGTACATCACAGGTTCACTTGTTCTCTCTTTAGCAGGTGCTCTTTTCTTAGCGTTAGTTTCATTCTTTTTTGCAGCTGTTGCTGGATACATCGCAGGTGTTGTAGGTTCAAGCAATTCTCCTGTATCTGGAATGACAATTGCAACCCTTCTATTCACTGTAGGACTCGTGTGGATTGTAGGTTCGTACTTTCTCGGTCTTGGACAACAAGATTTGATGTATGCAACTCTTTTGATTGCTGCAGTAGTTGCCAGTAGTGCTGCAATTGCAGGCGATGTGATGCAGGATCTCAAAACAGGTCATATGGTTGGTGCTACACCATGGCGTCAACAAATAGCTGAAATTATTGGTGTTGTAACTGGTGCTTTTGTCATAGGTCCAACCATTAGTTTACTTCACGATGCGTTTCAAATCACATCAACTGCCTGTATTGCAACGAACGAACGTATTACTGCAGCAGAAGGTATTGATTCACCAAATCTATACGAATGTAGTAATGCTTTGTATGCACCACAAGCAGAATTAATTGGTGCAATAATAAAAGGCGCTTTTGTAGGCGATATGAATCTACCAATGGTGTTTCTAGGGGCAGCATTGGCCTGTGTATTAATACGCTTAGCAATGCCAGTGATGTCGGTTGCAATTGGAATCTATTTACCACTCACATTAAGTGCTCCAATTATGCTTGGTGGAATCTTATCGTCACTTGCAATTGGTTCTGCGTATTTGCGAGTTGATGGAACTCTCGATAGAAAACCATCCAATGAAGCCAAAAAGGCAGCACATGATGTAGAAAGTAGAGGTGTACTTATCGGTGCTGGATTTATTGCAGGAGAATCTATTTTAGGTGTATTCGTGGCGATTCTCATCGTTCTCGGCATCAAACTGGAAAAAGAATTCGGTATCACAAAATTACCTCCAAGTCTTTCATTGTTATTCTTTGCATGGTTCATTGGCGTCTTTATGTGGCTTGCAACCAGAACATTGCCTAATGGCAGGAATTTGTTAAGGGATATTGCGGCCACTGCTAGTCATGCACTCAAGAAATTCGTGCGTTCTTTCATTCCAAATTCAAAGTAATACCCACGGTAATTATCAAAGGCCAAAGGCGATGGCATGGTATTACTGGTGCCCATGCAACACTCTATCGAAGAACTGGAAGAATTAGCACGAAAGTGTAGAATTGAAATTGTGAAGATGGTATACAGAGCACAGGCAGGGCATCCAGGTGGGTCTCTATCTGAAATTGATTTACTAGCAGGACTATACGGTACGACAATGAGGGTTCGCTCTGATGATCCTGATTGGGAAGATCGTGACAGATTTATTCTATCAAAAGGTCACGCCTCCCCTGGAATGTATGCATTATTAGCGGAAAGAGGATTCATTTCCCATGATGATTTGACATCATATCGTGTTCTCGGCGGTGTTTGTCAAGGACACGTCGATATGAAGTGGTGCCCAGGAGTTGATTTCAGTGCTGGAAGTCTTGGCATGGGACTTTCATTTGGCATGGGTTGTGCAATTGCTGCTAAACTCGATGGAAGTGAAAGAAGAGCCTTCGTTATGCTTGGAGATGGTGAAATTCAAGAAGGTTCGATATGGGAGGCAGCAATGGCTGCTGCACATCATGAACTCGGAAATCTCAAAGTTATTCTAGATCGAAATCGAATTCAGAATGATGACTTTTGTGAAACACAAATGAGAATGTTTGATATTCCTGCGAAATGGAAAGCATTTGGCTGGAATGTAAAAGAAATCGATGGACATGACATGAATGAAGTTGTTGAAGGGATGCAATTCCTCTCAGAGACGAATGATGGTCCATCAATTCTAATCGCTCATACCGTGAAAGGAAAAGGTGTTTCATTCATGGAAGATAATCCAGCATTTCATGGAGCAGCACCCAATGATGAGCAATATGCTCTAGCACTTTCAGAACTGGGGGTGACTGTTTGACACGAATGGCAGCAACAAGGGACGGATATGGACAAGCATTGCTTGATTTAGCTGACAATGAAAAGGTGGTTGTTCTTGAGGCAGACCTTGGGAAGTCAACAAAATCTCTCCATTTTAGAAAAGCATATCCTGAACGTACAGTTTCTTGTGGAATTGGTGAACAAAATATGCTTCTCGTGGCAGCCGGAATGGCATCAAGTGGTTACATACCATTTGCTTCGACCTTTGCAATTTTTACAGAACGTGCATTTGAACAGATGAGAAATGGTGTTGCAAGACCGAATCTTGCAGTTCACCTCTGTGGCTCCCATGGAGGAACGCACACTGGAACAGATGGATCCTCTGCCCAATCAATCGAAGATTTAGCGATTTATAGGACACTGCCTAATGTTACAGTCATGCATCCAAGTGATGAAGTAAGTACCCGCATTCTTACAAAACGCCTTGCCTCATCCTCAAATCCTTCATACATGAGAACTGCAAGAAATAAAACCCCAGTTCTGTATGATGACGTGAATGAAGATACAATACAAATTGGAAAAGGCATTGAATTGAAATCTGGAAGTGATGTTGCAATTATCGCTTGTGGAGTTCTTGTATCAGAAGCATTGAAGGCCGCTGATATGCTAGCAAATGAAGGAATTCAAGCAACTGTTGTTGACATGCATACAATCAAGCCTCTTGATACAACATTAATTGATAACGTTGCAGAACGATGTGGATGCATAGTTACTGCCGAAGATCATTCCATCATTGGAGGTCTTGGTGGTGCTGTTGCTGAACATCTTTCCATGACGAGTTCAACTCCTCTTGAGCGGGTTGGAGTAAAAGATCGATTCGGAGAATCAGGACAATCCGACGAGATGCTAGAATTGATGGAGTTGAGCGCGCCACACATTAGAAATGCTGCACATCGAGCCATCAATCGGAAGTAAGGCATCCGTCATATTGAAGGAGCGCCCGCTGTAGCGGTATGCATGGAGTTCTTCCTAGACACAGCAGACGTAGATGAAATTCGAGAAATTGCAGCATGGGGCATCCTTGATGGTGTGACTACAAACCCTTCACTGATTAAGAAAAGTGGAAGAGATTTCAAAGAAGTTGTTCGAGAAATTGCGAACATTTGTTCTGGTCCAATTTCAGCCGAAGTTACTGCGATGGATACCGCAGGTATGCTCGAACAAGCACGTCAACTCAAAAGTGAGTTGCCTGCTAATGTCATTATCAAAATACCATGTACTCCAGAAGGACTTGCAGCAACAAAGGTACTTACTGAAGAGGGAATTGACACAAATGTCACACTGATTTTCTCAACCTCACAAGCACTTATGGCTGCGAAAGCTGGTGCAACATATGTATCACCATTCATTGGTCGAATTGATGATACTGGGCATGATGGAATGAACTTGATCGCAGAGATTATGGAAACATGGTCAAAATACAATATTACGACAAAAGTCCTAGCTGCATCGATTCGACATCCTACGCATATGCTCCAGTGTATGCAACTGGGCGCTCACACAGCAACGATGCCTGCCAAGATCTTCAAACAACTAATGACTCATCCATTAACCGACCGTGGATTGGAAGGCTTCATGAGAGATTGGGCTGAAGTTGAAGCGGCAGGAAATGCTTGATTGGACGATTAACTCCTGAAAGGAGGCTTCATGAATGAGGTACTTCCAGCATATTACAACGAGGCCTGATTATGACCAGTGTTGAAGAGCGGTTACAGCAACTTCTCGATGGGGAACTTGACGCTGCTGAACTTGCAGAAGATCCAACGCTAGCATCCCTCGCAGATCGTCTTTATGGCATCAAAATTCAGGCTGTTGCCCCTAAAAAGATGAGAGATTTCGCTGAGCCTGCTCAACCTTCAGCACCTCTGCCAGCAACGGACATGATGATTGAAGTCATCGGAGATGTCGCATTACAGCATTTACCTGCGCCTTCTGCTGACCTGCCATTACCATCTCAACCTTCACCATTGCCGGATATTCCTAGAAAGGGAAAATCGTTTGGTGCATTGAGTTATCTCTCAATCGGTGGTCTTGCATT
>CEVW01140542.1_pt1 | contig 17373 bp, 11 predicted proteins | sample 427061 | NCBI WGS metagenome assembly CEVW01 (sample SAMEA2623774, study PRJEB7988) | marine metagenome | biome: marine biome (ENVO:00000447); feature: surface water layer (ENVO:00002042); material: "saline water (ENVO:00002010), including plankton (ENVO:xxxxxxxx)" | depth 5 m
TATGCTCACGTAGATTGTCCAGGTCACGCAGATTATGTTAAAAACATGGTAACTGGAGCTGCACAGATGGATGGTGCAATTTTAGTATGTGCTGCTACTGATGGACCTATGCCTCAAACCAGAGAACATATTTTATTAGCAAGACAGGTAGGAGTACCTGCTATTGTTGTTTTCATGAACAAGGCTGATATGGTTGATGATGAAGAATTATTAGAATTAGTAGATATGGAAGTTAGAGAATTATTATCATTCTATGAATATGATGGTGATAATACTCCTGTAATTACTGGTTCTGCATTAGGAGGATTAAATGGAGATGCAGAGTGGACTCCAAAAATAACAGAGCTAATGGCTGCTGTAGATGCATGGATACCTGAGCCAGTTAGAGATAATGAGAAGCCTTTCTTAATGCCTATTGAGGATGTATTCACAATTACTGGTAGAGGAACAGTAGCTACTGGTAGAATTGAGACGGGTGTAGCTAATACTGCTGATGCTGTTGATATTATTGGAATGGGAGCTGAGAAGTTAGGATCTACAATTACTGGAGTTGAGATGTTTAGAAAAATATTAGATAGAGGTGAAGCAGGGGATAATGTTGGTATATTATTAAGAGGTATTGAAAAAACAGATATAAAAAGAGGAATGGTAATCTGTAAACCAGGATCAGTGAAGCCTCACCAGAAGTTTGAGGCTGAGGTGTATATTTTGAAAAAAGAAGAAGGAGGTAGACATACTCCTTTCCACAATAAGTATAGACCACAATTCTATATTAGAACTACTGATGTAACTGGTGAGATCTTCTTACCTTCAGGAACTGATATGGTTATGCCTGGCGATAACTTAACTATTACTGTTGAGTTAATAAATGGTGTGGCAATGAATGAAGGTTTAAGATTTGCAATCCGTGAAGGAGGAAGAACTGTTGGAGCTGGACAGATTACTAAGTTACTTTAGTAATTAACTCATAAAGTTTGACAGTAAAGGAAGGTTGGTTTTCAATCTTCCTTTACTGTGTAAACGGGTGTAGCTCAATTGGTAGAGTAGTGGTCTCCAAAACCATTGGCTGGGAGTTCGAGTCTCTCCACCCGTGCGAATAAATATTTAAGAAAATGGCAAAAAAAGAATCATACATTAAAAGTTCATATGATGAACTAATAAACAAAGTAAGCTGGCCAAGTTGGTCAGATTTACAAAGTAGTTCTATTGTAGTTGCTATTGCTTCAATGATTATTGCATTGGTGATTTATTTAATGGATCAAACATTTAGTAATATAATGAAACTTTTTTACGATTTATTTTCATAATAATATAGATGGAACAAGAGGTAGAAAATATGAAATGGTATGTGCTAAGAGTGATGGGTGGTAAAGAAAGAAAAACTGTTACTTTTATTGAAAAAGAAATTGACAGGCTAGGTATGAAAGACTTTGTTTCTCAGATTCTTGTGCCTACAGAGAAAGTCTATCAAATAAGAAATGGAAAGAAGGTAAGTAAGGAAAGAAATTTCTTTCCTGGCTATGTTTTAGTTGAAGCGAATCTTGTTGGAGAGATTCCTCATGTATTGAAGAATGTTACTGGTGTCCTTGGCTTCTTGGGAGCCACTAAAGGTGGTATTCCTGTTCCTATGAGGAAAAGTGAGATTAATAGAATTTTAGGAAAGGTAGATGAGATGGCTTTAACGGATGAGCAAATTAATATACCTTTTGTTGTTGGTGAGACTGTTAAGGTAATAGATGGACCTTTTAATAGCTTTAATGCAGAGATTGAAGGTATTGATGAACAAAAAAAGAAATTACAGTTAATGGTAAAAATATTTGGGAGAAAAACTCCTTTAGAGTTAAATTTTATGCAAGTAGAAAAATTATAAAAAGATGGCAAAAGAAATTTCAGGACTTATCAAATTACAGATTAGAGGAGGGGCTGCAAATCCAGCTCCACCCGTTGGCCCTGCATTAGGAGCTAAAGGTGTCAATATTATGGAGTTTTGTAAGCAATTTAATGCGCGAACTCAGGATAAAGCAGGTAGTATTGTGCCTGTTGTGATAACTGTTTTTGCAGATAAATCTTTTGAGTTTATTATTAAGACTGCTCCTGCAGCTGCACAAATTCTAGCTGCTGCTAAGAAAAAAAGTGGATCAGGAGAGCCAAATAGAGCCAAGATAGGCACAATTACTTGGGATCAGGTAAGAGTAATTGCTGAGGATAAAATGGCAGATTTAAATGCTTTTAAGGTAGAGTCAGCAATGAGAATGGTAGCAGGAACTGCAAGAAGTATGGGCATAAATGTTAAAGGGAATTTTCCTTCATAATAAAATAAATTATTGAACTGATGGCAATAAGTAAAAATAGAAAGAAGGTATTAGATAATGTTGATTTAAACAAGTCTTATACTTTAGATGAAGCTTCAGCAATTGTAAAAGATAACTCAACAGTCAATTTTGATGCAACTGTTGATTTAGCTGTAAGGTTAGGTGTTGATCCTAAGCAAGCTAACCAAATGGTAAGAGGTGTTGCTTCTTTACCACATGGAACTGGAAAAACATTAAAAGTTCTAGCTTTGGTTTCTGCTGATAAAGAGGAAGAAGCAAAAGAAGCAGGTGCTGATTATGTTGGTTTAGATGATTATATTGAGAAGATTAAAGGTGGCTGGACTGATGTTGATGTAATTGTGACGATGCCTTCAATTATGGGTAAAATTGGTGCTTTGGGTAGAGTTTTAGGGCCAAGAGGACTAATGCCAAACCCAAAGTCAGGTACTGTAACAATGGATGTTGCGAAAGCTGTTTCCGATGTTAAAAAAGGAAAAATAGATTTTAAGGTAGAGAAGAATGGAATAATTCATGCGTCGGTTGGTAAGGTTTCTTTTGATGCAAAAAAGATATCTGAAAATGCTAACGAATTATTACAGACAATAATTAAGTTAAAACCATCTGCCTCAAAAGGTACATACATGAAAAGTATTTATATGTCAAGTACTATGGGCTTAGGTATTGAGGTTGATACTAGCTCATTAGTTTAAAAATTAGAAAAGCATAAAATGAATAAAGAAGAGAAAAATGAAATGATAGCTACCCTTGATGGGATGCTAAAAGATAATAATAATTTTTATTTAGCTGATATTTCTGGATTAACTGCTGAGGAGAATAGTGCTTTAAGAAGGTTATGTTATAAAAGGGATGTTTCTTTACAAGTTGTGAAAAATACTCTTTTAAAAAAAGCTTTTGAGAAAAATGATACTGATTTTAGTCAGTTATATGATATTTTGGTTGGTAATACTTCGATTATGCAAGCAGAAGCTGGTAGTGCTCCTGCGAAGATTATTAAAGAATTTAGAAAGAATAATACTAAACCAATTTTAAAAGCCGCTCATATTGAGGAGGCTATGTATATTGGTGATGATAATTTATCTGCACTTGCTGATCTTAAATCTAAGGATGAGCTTATTGGAGATATTATTACACTATTACAATCTCCAGCGAAGAATGTTATCTCCTCATTAAAATCAGGAGGAAATAAACTTTCAGGGATTTTAAAAGCTATTGAAGAAAAGGCTAATTAATAAAGAAATGCTTCCAACATTTAAAATAAGTAAATAATTAAAAAATAAAAATATGGCAGATGTAAAAAAAATTGCAGAAGAATTGGTTAACTTAACTGTAAAAGATGTTAACGAATTAGCAACTATACTTAAAGATGAGTATGGAATTGAGCCAGCAGCAGCTGCAGTAGCAGTAGCAGGTCCAGCAGCAGGAGGGTCTGGAGGTGATGCAGGTGAAGAGAAATCAGAATTTGATGTTATCTTAAAAGAAGCTGGAGCATCAAAGCTTAAAGTTGTTAAAACTGTAAAAGAATTAACAGGTTTAGGTCTAAAAGAAGCTAAGGATATTGTTGATAGTGCTCCAAAAGCAGTTAAAGAAGCTGTAGGTAAAGATGAAGCAGAAGGCATTAAGAAATCTTTAGAAGAAGCTGGAGCTGTAGTAGAGCTTAAGTAACTTCTTTAAACGCTTAAAAGGTTTAGATCTTATGGAGACATAAGGTTTAAACCCTTTCGTTTTTTTATAGAACCCTTTTTTTTTCACTAAAACTCACAGCATTGGCTACAAAAAATAACAACAAAAGAATTAATTTCGCATCAATAAAAGACACGGTTTCTTTTCCTGATTTTTTAGATGTTCAACTTAAAAGTTTTCAATCTTTTTTCCAGATTGGGACTACCTTAGAAGAGAGGAGAAATGAAGGTCTTTATAAAGCTTTTGAAGAGCTTTTCCCTATTACAGATTCTAGAAATAATTTTGTATTAGAGTTTATTGATTATACAATTGATCCGCCTAGATATTCTATTGATGAGTGTATTGATAGAGGACTTACCTTTAAGGTTCCTTTAAAGGTAAAATTAAAATTATACTGTACTGATCCTGATCATGAAGATTTTGAAACAATAGTACAAGATGTCTATTTTGGTAACATACCATTTATGACACCAAAAGGAAGTTTTGTAATTAATGGTGCTGAGAGAATTGTTGTGTCTCAGTTACATAGGTCTCCTGGCGTATTTTTTGGTCAAAGTTTCCATTCAAATGGCACAAAATTATATTCAGCAAGAGTAATCCCTTTTAAAGGATCTTGGATTGAATTTACTACAGATATAAATAATGTATTGTATGCTTACATAGATAGAAAAAAGAAATTACCTGTAACAACTTTACTACGAGCTATTGGATATGAATCTGATAGAGATATTCTTGAAATTTTTGGTCTTGCTGATGAGATTAAGGTCTCTAAGAGTGGATTAAAGAAAGTTGTTGGAAGGAAATTAGCAGCAAGAGTATTAAAATCATGGGTTGATGATTTTGTAGATGAAGATACTGGTGAGTTAGTACCAATAGAAAGAAATGAAGTAATTCTTGAGAGAGATACTATATTAGATAAAACTCATATTATTGATATTGTAGATTCAGGAGTTGAAACAATTCTTTTACATAAACAAGATGGTACTGCTTCTGATCATGCATTAATTTATAATACTTTACAAAAGGACCCTTCAAATTCTGAGGTTGAGGCTGTAAGACATATTTATAGGCAATTAAGATCTGCCGAGGCACCTGATGATGATACAGCTAGAGGTATTATTGATAAATTATTCTTTTCAGATCAAAGATATAGTTTAGGACATGTAGGAAGATTTAGAATAAATTCAAGATTAAAACTTGATATTCCTGAAGATAAGATGGTGTTAACTAATGAGGATATAGTATCTATAATTAGTAATTTAATATCTCTAGTAAATTCAAAAGTTGATGTTGATGATATTGATCATTTAAGTAATAGAAGAATTAGAACCGTTGGTGAGCAATTATCTAATCAATTTAATGTTGGATTGAGTAGAATGGCTCGTACTATTCGTGAAAGAATGAATGTAAGGGATAATGAGGTTTTTACCCCAATTGACTTGATTAACGCAAAAACATTATCAGCTGTAATTAATTCATTTTTTGGAACGTCACAATTATCACAGTTTATGGATCAAACTAATCCACTTGCTGAGGTTACCCATAAAAGAAGAATATCTGCTTTAGGACCAGGAGGTTTAACTAGGGAAAGAGCTGGTTTCGAGGTTCGTGATGTTCACTATACACATTATGGAAGATTGTGTCCAATTGAGACTCCTGAAGGGCCTAATATTGGGCTGATTTCATCACTAGCTGTATTTGCTAAAATAAATAATCTAGGATTTATTGAGACTCCATATAGAAAGGTAAATGAAGGTAAAATTGACAAAACTGAAGCGCCCGTATATAAGAGTGCTGAGCAAGAGATTGAAGAGGTTATTGCTCAAGCAAATGCACCTTTAAAAGATGATGGTTCATTTGAAAATGATAGAATTCAATCTAGAAATGAAGCAGATTATTTAATTGCTGAACCATCAAAAGTTACATTAATGGATGTTGCACCTAATCAGATTGCCTCTATAGCGGCTTCATTAATTCCTTTTTTAGAGCATGATGATGCTAATAGAGCGCTTATGGGCTCAAATATGATGAGACAAGCAGTTCCTTTATTAAGAACTGATGCTCCAATTGTTGGTACTGGGCTTGAACCTTATGTTGCAAGAGATTCAAGAACAATGATAAATGCTGAAGGAGATGGTGTTATCACTTACGTTGATTCTAACACTATTAAGGTGAAATATATAAAATCTGAGCAAGAGGAATTGGTTAGTTTTGATCCTGATGAAAAAACATATGAATTAACAAAGTTCCAGAAAACAAATCAAAGAACGTGTATTAATATCCAACCAATTGTTAGTATTGGTGATAAAGTTAAAAAAGGACAGGTTTTATGTGATGGATATGCTACGGATAATGGAGAGCTAGCTATTGGTCGTAATTTAAAAGTAGCATTTATGCCATGGAAAGGATATAATTTTGAGGATGCAATTATTTTATCAGAAAGAGTTGTAAGAGAAGATTTATTTACTTCGTTACATATCGCTGAACATGTTGTAAATGTTAGAGAAACTAAAAGAGGAGCTGAGGAACTAACTGCTGATATACCTAATATATCTGAAAATGCAACAAAGGATCTTGATGAGTATGGGATGATAAGAATTGGAGCACATGTGAAACAAGGTGATATTCTTGTTGGTAAGATTACTCCTAAAGGAGAGTCAGACCCTACTCCAGAAGAGAAATTACTTAGAGCTATTTTTGGAGAAAAAGCAGGTGATGTAAAAGATGCATCATTAAAGGCTAAACCTGCTAATCAAGGTGTTGTTATAGGTAAATCATTATTTTCTAAGACAATTAAAGATAGAAGGGCAAAATCTGCTGACAAAGAAGAATTAACAAGAATAGATTCTATTTTTGATAAAGAAGCGAGTGCTTTAAAGAGTATATTAGCAGCTAAGCTATACCAGATTATTGGAGGTAAGGCATCAAAAGGTGTTAAGAATATTTTAGGAGAAGAGGTTATCTCAAAGAGTGAAAAGTTTACTAAAAAAATGTTATTAGCAGTTGACTTTACATTAGTTGATCCCTATAATTGGACTGGAAATGAAGATAATAATGTTCTTGTAAATACTACTATTGAAAATTACTTAAGAAAGTATAATGAGATTTATGGTGAGCACAGAAGAAAACGTTTTGCGATTACAATTGGAGATGAATTACCAACTGGAGTTTTACAATTAGCAAAAGTTCAGATTGCTCAGAAGCGAAAGGTGAAAGTTGGTGACAAGTTAGCTGGCCGTCATGGTAATAAAGGAATAGTATCTAGAATTGTTAAAGATGAGGATATGCCATTTTTAGAGGACGGAACACCTGTTGATATTATTTTAAATCCTCTTGGAGTACCATCAAGAATGAATTTAGGTCAGATTTATGAAACAATACTAGGTTGGGCTGGTAAAGAATTGGGTAAAAAATACTTTACACCTGTATTTGATGGTGCTAGTATTGATGAGATTAATAAAGAAACCGATGAGGCTGGAGTACCAAGATTAGGTCAAACTTATCTTTATGACGGAGGTACAGGTGAGCGTTTTGAGCAAACTGCAACTGTTGGTATTATCTATATGTTAAAGCTTGGACACTTAATTGATGATAAGATGCATGCTAGATCAATTGGACCGTATTCACTAATTACACAACAACCATTAGGAGGTAAGGCTCAGTTTGGAGGGCAAAGACTTGGAGAGATGGAAGTTTGGGCACTTGAAGGTTATGGAGCTTCAAATATATTACAAGAGATGCTGACTCTAAAATCGGATGATGTAATTGGTCGAGCAAAGGCCTTTGAAAGTATTGTAAAAGGGAAGGAGTTGCCAAAAGCAGGAATACCTGAATCATTTAATGTATTATTACATGAACTAAATGGTTTAGGATTAAAAGTTTCATTTGAATAAAATACATATGAGAAAGACAAAAAACACTATACAAGCAGAGGATATAAATTCAATTAAGATTAGTTTATCATCACCTGAGAATATTTTAGAGAAATCATCTGGGGAGGTTACAAAGCCAGAAACGATTAATTACAGAACATATAAGCCTGAAAGTGGAGGGCTCTTTTGTGAAAGGGTTTTTGGACCTACAAAAGATTTTGAATGTCATTGTGGAAAATATAAAAGGATTAGGTATAGAGGAATTATATGTGATAGATGTGGTGTAGAAGTAACAGAAAAGAAAGTAAGGAGAGAGAGAATAGGCCATATTAATTTAGTAGTTCCTGTTGCTCATATTTGGTATTTCAAGACTTTACCGAATAAAATTGGGTACTTATTAGGATTACCTTCTAAGAAATTAGATATGATTATTTACTATGAAAGGTTTGTAGTTATTAATCCGGGTGAGAATACAATAAATTCTGAAGGTGATCCAGTAAATTATCTAGATTTTTTAACTGAAGAGGAATACTTGGATATCTTAGATGCACAGCCAACAGAGAATCAGTATCTTTCTGATGAGGATCCTAAGAAATTTGTTGCTAAGATGGGTGCTGAGGCTATTCATGATTTATTAGCCAAAATAAATCTTGATGATTTATCTTATTCATTAAGAAATCAAGCTGATAATGAGACTTCGCAACAAAGAAAGAAAGAAGCATTAAAAAGATTACAGATTGTTGAGTCAATGCGTGAGGGTCAAAATCATACTGAAAATAGACCAGAATGGATGACTGTAAAAGTTATTCCAGTTATTCCGCCTGAACTTAGACCTCTAGTTCCGTTAGATGGTGGTAGGTTTGCTACATCTGATTTAAATGATTTATATAGAAGAGTTATTATTCGAAATAATAGATTGAAAAGATTAATGGAAATTAATGCTCCGGAAATTATTTTGAGAAATGAAAAAAGAATGTTGCAGGAATCGGTAGATGCGTTATTTGACAATTCAAGAAAATCATCTGCTGTAAAAGCGGATGGAAAAAGAGCATTAAAATCGTTGTCTGATTCTTTAAAAGGAAAACAAGGTAGGTTTCGTCAAAATCTCTTAGGTAAAAGGGTTGATTATTCTGCTCGTTCAGTAATTGTTGTAGGTCCAGAATTATTGTTGCATGAATGTGGATTACCAAAAGATATGGCCGCAGAGTTATATAAGCCATTTATTATTAGAAAGTTGATAGAAAGAGGTATTGTAAAAACAGTAAAGTCTGCTAAGAGAATTATTGATACAAGAGAACCAGTTGTATGGGATATTCTGGAAAACGTTATGAAAGGTCATCCAGTTTTATTAAATAGAGCTCCTACTCTACATAGATTAGGTATTCAGGCTTTTCAACCAAAAATGATTGAGGGAAAGGCAATACAACTTCATCCATTAGCTTGTGCTGCTTTTAATGCTGATTTTGATGGAGATCAAATGGCCGTTCATTTACCACTAGGAGCTGCAGCAATACTAGAAGCTCAAGTTTTGATGTTAGCATCGCATAATATTCTTAATCCTGCAAATGGAGCTCCTATTACTGTACCTTCACAAGATATGGTTCTTGGACTGTATTATATGACTAAAGAGAAAAAATCTACTGCAGAAGAAAAAGTTAAAGGAGAGGGTATGATTTTTTATTCTTTAGATGAAGTAAAAATTTCGTATAATGAAAAAGTAGCTGATTTACATGCAATGATTAAGGTAAGGGTGGTTGATAATAATGGTAAAGCATCTTTGGTGGATACAACGGTTGGAAGAGTATTATTTAATGAGTATGTTCCTTCAGGTGTTAAATTTGTGAATAAATTACTTACTAAGAAAGCTTTAAGAAACATTATTGGTGATGTACTTGAGAAATGTGGCGTTGCAGGAACTGTTCATTTCCTTGATGCAATTAAAACAATTGGATTTAACATGGCATTTAAAGGAGGGCTTTCGTTTAATCTTGGTGATGTAATTGTTCCCGAGGAGAAAGAAAGATTAATTGCTGATGCTAATAAGAAGGTTGATGAGATCAAGAATAATTATTCAATGGGATTCATTACTAATAATGAGAGATATAATCAGGTGATTGATGTATGGACTACAACTAATGCAAGATTAACAGATACTGTTATGAAAAATATTAGTTCTGACAAGCAGGGTTTTAACTCTGTATATATGATGCTTGATTCTGGCGCAAGGGGTTCTAAGGAACAGATTCGTCAGTTATCTGGTATGAGAGGGCTTATGGCTAAGCCAAAAAAATCTGGAGATCATGGAGAATCTATTATTGAAAATCCTATTACCACCAACTTTAGAGAAGGTCTCTCAATATTAGAATATTTTATATCAACTCATGGTGCACGAAAAGGACTTGCAGATACGGCGCTTAAAACTGCTGATGCTGGTTACCTTACTAGAAGACTTGTTGATGTTGCACAAGATGTAATTATTACTGAAGAAGATTGTGAAACTTTAAGAGGATTAGAAATTTCAGCTTTAAAAGATAATGATGATATTCTTGAGTCATTATCTGAGAGAATATCTGGTAGGATTAGCTTGCATGATATTATTCATCCTGATACTAGTAAAATATTAGTGTCTGCCAATGATATGATTTCTGATTTCGCTGCTATGCAAATTGAAAAATCAGGAATTGAAACAGTTGAAGTTAGATCAGCTTTAACCTGTCAGACAGTAAAAGGGATTTGTCAGCTATGTTATGGAAAATCTTTATCAACAAATAGAATAGCTCAAGTTGGTGAATCAGTTGGGGTTATTGCAGCTCAGTCAGTTGGTGAGCCAGGTACCCAGCTTACACTTAGAACTTTCCATGTCGGTGGTACAGCATCAAGATCTGAAGTAGATTCATCTATTATAATTAAGAAAGAAGGTAGATTAGAGATAGAGGATTTAAGAACTGTGAAATCTAAAGATAAGTCGGGGAATACTATGGATATTGTTGTATCTAGATCAGCAGAAGCTAAAGTGATTGATGATAAGAATGGAATTATTCTTTCTTCTGCAATTGTTCCATATGGGTCTATTATTTTTATTAAAGAAGGTATTGTAAGTAAAGGAGATAAAATTTGTGAATGGGATCCTTACAATGCTGTAATTATATCAGAAATTAATGGTAAGGTTGATTTTAATGATATTGTTGAAGGAGTTTCATATAGAACAGAATCTGATGAGCAAACTGGATATCAGGAAAAGGTAATTATTGATAGTAGAAATAGAAAAATTTCACCTTCATTAATGATAGGAGATAAAGTATACTCTATACCTGTTGGAGCACACTTATCTGTTGAAGATAAAACCAAAGTAAACGCTGGTGATATCTTAGCTAAGATTCCTAGATCCGCTGGTTCTTCTGGAGATATTACAGGAGGTCTTCCAAGAGTGACTGAGATGTTTGAAGCTAGAAACCCTTCAAACCCTGCAGTTGTTTCTGAAGTGGATGGGTCTGTTTCTTTTGGAAAAATAAAAAGAGGAAATAGAGAGGTTATTATAACTACAAAAACAGGAGAAGTTAAGAAGTATTTAATCAAGTTATCTAAACACATACTAGTTCAAGAAAATGATTATGTTAAAGCTGGAATGCCACTTTGTGATGGTGTTATTACTCCTGCTGATATTCTTGCTATTAAAGGTGTTGTTGAGGTTCAGCAATATATTGTAAATGAGATCCAGGATGTTTATCGTTTGCAAGGGGTGAAAATTAACGATAAACATTTTGAAGTATTGGTTAGGCAAATGATGCGTAAAGTAAGAATAGCACATTCAGGAGATACGTACTTCTTAGAAGATACACTTGTAGGTAAAGATTCTTTCCAAGAACAAAATGATAAGTTATTTGGAATGAAGATTGTTTCTGATGCAGGTGAATCTGACGAGTTACAAGCAGGACAAATTGTTTCTTTGAGACAGTTAAGAGAAGAAAACTCAAGGTTAAAGAGAAAAGATGCAAAAGAAGTAGAAGCAAGAGATGCTGTTCCTGCAGTTGCAATTCCTGTATTACAAGGTATTACTCGGGCATCATTACAAGTTGATAGTTGGATTTCTGCTGCATCATTCCAACAAACAACTAAAGTGCTTAATGAAGCTGCAATTAATGCAAAGAGAGATAAATTAATTGGGCTAAAAGAGAATGTTATTATTGGTAAAAAGATCCCTGCTGGTACTGGACTTGTTCAAGCAAAAGATACTATTGTAGGTTCTCAGCTTGAGTATGATAGACTAAAGCAGTTAAAGAAAGAGGTTGAAAATACTGCTAATGAAGGGGAGATGGTTGTTGAAGATGAGAATACAAATCAGCAATAAATTATAGTTTTTATGTCAGAAAAAAATAAGAAAGAGGGGTTGAATATTGAGCTTTCCGAAGAAGTTGCTGAAGGTACTTATAGTAATTTAGCTATTATTAATCATTCTCCATCAGAGTTTGTAGTTGATTTTATTCAGATGATGCCAGGAATACCTAAGGCAAAAGTAAAATCTAGAATTATTCTGACCCCTCAGCATGCAAAAAGATTAATGAAAGCACTTATGGATAATGTTACTAAATTTGAAAGTCAGCATGGCGAGATAAATGATGTTGATCCTAGTGCTGGTGTCCCAATGAATTTTGGTGGCCCAACTCCATTAGCTTAAGAAAGGGTATTGATATTTTTCTGCAGGAACAAATGTTTCTTTAATTGTTCTTGGAGATACCCACCTTAAAAGGTTTAAGATTGAGCCTGCCTTGTCATTAGTGCCAGATCCTCTTGCACCACCAAATGGTTGTTGTCCAACAACAGCTCCAGTCGGCTTGTCATTAATATAAAAGTTGCCTGCTGCATTTTCTAATGCTTTGGCTGCATATTCAGCAGCATATCTGTCAACTGATAATATAGCACCAGTAAGAGCATATTCTGACGTATTATCTACTATTTTTAAAGTTTCTATCCAATTATTTGGATCATATATATATATAGTGATTACAGGTCCAAAAATTTCTTCTACCATTGTCTTGAAGTTAGGATTTTTAGTTGTAATAATAGTTGGCTCTATAAAATATCCTTTTGATTTATCATAATTGCCTCCAGCTATAATTTCTGCATCGTTTGAATTTTTAGCATAATCAATATAAGAAGCTATACTGTCAAAAGCTTTTTCAGATATTACTGCATTAATAAAATTGGAGGTATCTTCAGGGCTTCCTATCTTAAATTCTTTAGTATCAGAAATGATTTGGGTTTTTACATCTTCCCAAATATTTGATGGAATATATGCTCTTGAAGCAGCTGAACATTTTTGTCCCTGATATTCGAAAGCACCTCTTGAAATTGCTGTAGCAACTTGTGAAGCTACTGCTGATTCATGAGCAATAATAAAATCTTTTCCACCTGTCTCGCCAACTATTCTTGGATAAGATTTATATTTTTCAATATTATCTCCTATTTTTTTCCAGAGTGTTCGGAATACTTGAGTTGAACCGGTAAAGTGTAGTCCTGCAAAATTCTTATTTTCAAAGATAACTTTTGAGATTTCTTTACCACTTACAGTTACCATATTGATAACTCCATCCGGTAGTCCTGCAGCTTGAAATAGCTCCATTATTACTTGAGCAGAATAAATTTGAGTTTCAGCTGGTTTCCAAATAACTACATTGCCAAGCATTGCTGGAGCCGCGCAGAGGTTAGCACAAATAGAAGTGAAATTAAATGGAGTTAAAGCAAAAACAAAACCTTCTAGCGGCCTGTGCTCTAATCTATTCCACATGCCTGGTTGTGATTCAGGTTGTTCTTTATATAACTGACTTGTGTATTGTGCATTAAATCTGAAAAAATCAATTAACTCACAAGCAGCATCAATCTCAGCTTGCATTACATTTTTACTTTGTGCTATCATAGTAGCAGCATTCAATTTTGCTCGGAAAGGTCCTGCTAATAAGTCAGCAGCTTTCAAAAAGATAGAAATTCTGTGTTCCCAACTCATATTTACCCATTTATCACGTGCATTCATAGCACATTCAATAGCTTTTTTTACTTCTTTCTCACCACCATAATTAGAAGTTCCAATTATATGACCATGTTCATGTGGCGGGGTTAAGTTTCTTTTATCATTAGTGAATACTTTTTTATTTCCAATATACATTGGGATATCAATTTTACTCATATACATTTTTTTGTATTCTGTTAGAACTTCTTCACGTTCAGGTGTTCCTTTAGCATATGATTTAACTGGCTCGTTTTTGGCAATAGGTACATTGTAAAATCCGTTTGACATGTTTAAATGTTTTTTAATGAATGACAAATGTAATAAATGTATTAATTTAATAATATTAAATAATATAAGATTTTTTATAAAAAAAGTTAGTTTCTTCTTGTAAAAAATTAAGATGTTTTGAATGTTTGGTGGTCCTAAATTAGCTATTTAAAAAAAAAGATTACTTTAGCTATTTATTAATTAAATATTTTAATATTATCATGGATATTCTTATTGACATTTTAAACCTAGGTAACTCTGATACTTGGATTGTATATTTGGCTGCTTGTTTGTTGTCTTTTTTGCCTTTTGCTACATTAGGATTCTTATTTTCAAAACATAGAGAAGAAGAGCCTTCGTATTTAATAAGCTTGGATAGAGTAAAGGGGTTAAAGAATGCATGGACGTTATTATTACTAATAATAGCTCCTCTTATTTTTATTTATAATGTATTTGTTTGGTCTGCTTATGCATTTGTAGTAGTAGCTAATTTTATTGCATATTTAATCAAATCGATTTATGATCTTTTAGTTAAGTATATATTTATTCCAATATGGTCAGTATTTAAATGGATCTTTAATGCAATTATTTGGGTTTTTTGGAATATTATTTGGATTCCAATTAAAATTATATTTAAATCATTATATCATTATTGTATACTTTGGACGTGGGATTTATATAAAACATCATTTTTTGCGATTAATGGAACATATGACAAGAACAGATTAAGAGTTACATTTATGGGAGCATTTTATGCTTTAGCTATAATTGGTTTTTCTATTTATTTGTCAATATTATTTAACTTTCTTGCTTTAGCTATGATTGGGTTAATAGTTGCTACTTTACCGACATTAAAAGCATTTGGTACTGCTACTTCCATGTTACATCATAGTGATAATAGAGAGCATAGTACTCATGGAAAAAAAGCAATGAAGACGGGTTTAAATTATATAATTGGTGCAATTATTGCAATTGTTGTAATTGAGTTAATGTTGCTCTTTAGTTGGATACCAGATTTAGGTCTTGTATTTTTAGGTATTGCTGTTAATACAAATGTGTTTTTATCAGCTATTGTTATATTATCTCTAATAGTACTTCTTTTTGCAGGCGCAATTATTCCTAACCACTTACTCTATAATGATGAATCAATTTCAATGAAAGATTCGGCAAGAAATTATTTATTGGTTATTAGAGATAAAGGATTGCAGTTGCTATTGTCATTGATACCAGGATCTTTATGGACAGCTTTGGTTTTAATATTACCAGCAGCATTAATTTATCTTTCAATATCAACCTCTGAATCTTTTAAAAAAAGTACTCTTTCGTTAAGAGCAGATCAGATTGTAGAAGATATTGCTGATGTAAACAAAGAGGTTAATGCTTTCTTGTCCGATACATTTAGTCTTGATCAAATCTCTGATGTTGAGGCTGCTTTTGAGGCTGCTATTGAGCTTAATGTAAGATCTAATCAAAATACATTTGGATTAGACTTTCCTAAGAATGTAATAGATAACTCAGAGATTATTTTTGATGATAATACTACTGAATACACTAATATATTACCAGAAATGCTTGCAGGTGCAATCAATGACACTTTGATAATTGCTAATAAAATAAAGGAATCAGAGCTGTTAATTAGTAATGTTACGAATCATATTAGCGAGTATAATAATCAGCAATGGGAATTTAGAGTGCAAAGAAAAGATAGGAATAAGCCTAAACAGAATTGGACAACAATATCATCAGGAACAGATATATCTAGATTTGTTGATAAAAATATTGCTGAAGGAAAATCATATATTTATCGAGTTATGGTGGTGAATTCAAATGGAAAATCATCATGGAGTAGTGAGTACAATAAAATAATTGGTGAGCAGATTTTGCGATCTCCTTCAGAATTAAATATTAATTCTGAATATAATTTTAATTTAATATTTTCTTGGAATGATAATTCTGATAATGAAGATGGTTTTACTATAGAGAGAAGAGAGTCTGGAACAAATGATGAATGGTTTGAGTATGCTATGGTTGGTCCAGATATTTCGCAACATGTTATTCATGATGGAGGTGGACAGCATGTAACCTCAGATATTAGTTCTCCTGGAAAAAAATATGATTATCGTGTCTTAGCTAGAGGATTGGGAGGAAAATCAAAACCAACAAATGTTAAATCCTATAAAGTAACATTATCACCACCTAATAGATTAATGGCTAATGCAAATCTTAAGAGTGCTTTATTAGATTGGACATACAGGTTTGGATATGATACTAATGAATGGCAGTGGATTAATCCTGCTAGAAAAGAGGGGTCAATTACACCTAATAAATTAGATGGTATATATGCTTTAGGAGAAAAATCTTTAGCTGAAATTATGCAGAATAAGATTGATGAAGAGAAAAACATGATTCTTCAATTAAATAGAGATTTAGAACTAGCAAAAGCACGTGTTGCTATGTTTGCATCTTTAATAGATTATGATCGATCACAAAGAATAATGTTGAAGATCTTTAAGAATTTTGCGTTTATTTTTGCAATATTATTTACTGCATTGTTTGGAGGAATGATTATTGCTATTGCTATGTCATATTTAACAGCTTTATTTCATAAAGTATTTACTATTAGAGAAAATGATGCATGGTATTTGATGTCTTTGGTAAATGAAGAAAAATCTAAAAATAAGAATCAGCCATTACTTGCTTTTACTTTTTGGTTTATTTTTATATTGCTTTTTAGTGGTGGTACATTAGTATCTGGATTGATATAAATATTAAGTTAGTATAGTTTGTTATGAAAAAGAATATACTTGTATTGGTTTTTTCTGTAATAACTTTGAGTTTTTTAAATATTACTAGTACGAATTTTAGTGCCTGGGATGCTCCTGATTTAGAAAGCACAAGTATTATTTCTGCAGAGATTCCTGTTATTATTCATACTGAACCTTCTATTCTTGGATTAATTACTAATTTTTTCACTAAATTAGATTACTTCGTGTTACCAAAATTTTCGATTGATTTAGAGTTTGTAATTGGATCTTCAGATTTAGAAGAGCCAGTAATTGAGGCGAAATTAGAAGAGCCAGTAACCAATAAGAAGTTTCAGAAGTCATCTGATGTTTTAATAAAGAAGGTTCGAAAAGATATTGTTGTTAAAGACAAAGTAGAAGAGAAAATTGTAAATCCTGTTGTTAAGGAAGTTATAGAAGAGAAAGTTGTAAAT
>CEVW01141382.1_pt1 | contig 17355 bp, 17 predicted proteins | sample 427061 | NCBI WGS metagenome assembly CEVW01 (sample SAMEA2623774, study PRJEB7988) | marine metagenome | biome: marine biome (ENVO:00000447); feature: surface water layer (ENVO:00002042); material: "saline water (ENVO:00002010), including plankton (ENVO:xxxxxxxx)" | depth 5 m
ATCGTCAATTAAACTGAAAAATAAAATATTCATAACAGTTAATCCATTTTTCCTTAAGCCATCAGGCATACGATTAGCATCTGGTTTAATTTGAGAAAGGGTTAGCTCTAAAATTTTATCGTGACCATCAGTAAAAAGGTCGTTTTTTGGAGATGATTTTTTGTACCATTCATCGCCGTGTTCGCCTTTGTATTTGGCGATAGCATCTTTTGAGGTATCATGGATGGCTTTAACATTATCATATACTTTTTGTGTAATACCAAGTTCTTTTAAAAATTTATGTGCTGGAGGTACATCAACCATAATTCGTCTTTCATATTCTTCGGGAGTTTCAAAATGTCCTTCATTAGTAGCAAAATTATATTCAACAAAATAGTCTTTTGAGGTTGCCATAAGATATATAAAGTATAGATAAATATATAAATAATTATTATTTATATATAATTAATGGAAGACTTAGATTTAAATATAGAAAATTACGGATTAAGGGAATTGTTAAATTTATTCAAATTAAAATCGACTTATGATTCGGCTGATTTAAAAAGAGCTAAAATGATGACATTAAAAACACATCCAGATAAATCTGGTTTAGACCCAAAGATATTTATATTTTTTCAAAAAGCATATAATAGAATAGATGATATATATAAATTTCGTAAGAAAAAGGAACAAAATATGTATAATACAGAATACTCGGAATCGTTAGGAGACGTAACAACACCAGGAGAAAGGAAGTTGTTATCAAAAATACATGGTAAATCGGTTAAAGATTTTAATTCATGGTTTAATGATATGTTTGAAAGTCACGCAAATGTAAATAGTAAGAAAGGAGGATATGAAGATTGGTTAAAATCAGATGAAGATTTAACGGAAAATAAAAATGTATCATTGAATGATTTTGGAAGATATTTTAATGAAAGGAAACAAAGACAGAAAGCGATAACATTATATGAAGGAGTACAGGAAATGTCGCAATCAAGTGGAGGATATAATTTAAATAGTAATCAACCAGGGGGTTATAGTTCAGGTATGTTTAGTAAATTACAATATGAGGACTTAAAAGTTGCACATACGGAAACAGTGGTTCCAGTAACACAAGAGGATTTTAAAAAAGTGAAACAATATAGAAATGTAGATGAATTAAACAGATTTCGCAAAAGTCAGAATATAACAGCATATTCAGAGAAACAATCACAAATATTATTGGCGAAAAAACAAGAACAAGAAGATACAATGTCTTTAAATACGGCATATAATTTAATGAAGGAAACAGAAGAAGCAGAGAAAAGCAATAAAGCGTGGTGGAGATCATTAAAACAATTAGGAAATAAATAAAAAAAATACTATGTTATTTATATATATGGATTTTGTAAAATATGTAACGGTATTTATGATAATAACAGTATCCGGGATATTGTATGATAGATATAAGAAAAAATATCTAGGAGATGAAGAATTGAATAATAATAATTTAGTTGAAAAGTATTTATTGAATGACATGACAGAATTAGGGAAAAAGCCAATAATATGGGTTCATACAGATTATGAAGTAAATGCAAGAGCGTGGTCGTCATTTGGTTCAAGAAATACAAAAAAATTAAATAAAAGATACATTGAATTATGTGTAGAAAGTATAATAAAATATTGCGGTCAATCATTTAATGTAGTGTTAATAAATGATAGTAGTTTTGCGAATTTAATTCCAGGGTGGACGGTAGAATTAAATAGATTAGCAGATCCGGTAAAAAGTCATATAAGAAGTTTAGCTATAGCAAAAATATTATATTATTATGGAGGATTATTGGTGCCAAATTCAATGTTATTGTTAAAAGATTTGAAACCATTGTATAGCGAAATGTGTAGATATAATAAAATGTTTGTAGGGGAAAATGTAGCAAGAGGGTCAACATCAGTTCATACAAGATTTTATCCAAGTAAAGAATTAATGGGATGTGTAAAAAATAGTAGGTCAATGGATAAATATATAAAACAATTAGAAACGTTAGTATCATCAGATAATGTATCAGAGATGGATTTTAATGGAACGTGCAATAGATATTTATATGAAATGTCAGCCAGTGGAGAAATACAATTAATGTGTGGTAAACAATTTGGAGTAAAAACAAAAGATCATAAAGTGGTATTAATAGATGATTTATTGGGATTAAGTCATATAAATTTGTGTTGTAAAAAATATGGAATATGGATACCAGATAAAGAATTAGAGAAAAGAAATAAGTATAAATGGTTTTTAAAATTAAACAGAGAACAAATTTACGAGTCCAAAACTAATTTATCAAAATATTTCGCAATTAGTTATGGTAAATAAAATATTTAATTTCATAAGTTGATTTAGAATAAACAATTTTTGAAGTATATGGAATTGCGTGAAACTTACATATTTGTCTCAAAATAGTAATAAAATTTTTATAAGTTTTGTCTCTTTCTAAATAAAATAACTTAGATTTGAAATAGAAGGGTTTAATATCGGCAAAAAAATTTTCAAGAACACCATTTTGGAATTTAATCTTTTTAAAATTTACTTTTGAAAATGTATAGTATACCGAATTATGAGAACAATGTTCTTTTAAAAAGTCAATTAGAATATTTTTGGGGATAGGATTTTGAAATATTTGGCTCATTTGATATATTAGTCTAATATTTTTATTAAATGTTTGGTAAATAAAACAAGTTCTAATTCTGTTTCATGAATAGTATGAAAAATGGAAATATACTGACAAATTACTCTAATAATTTTATATTTGAGTTCTTCATCAATAATATCAGTATGTTTAATATAAATGAAATAATTATCAAGAATATCAACGACAGAATAACCTTTATGGAAAATATTGAATATAACATCAACCGCAGAATGAATATCTTTTTTTTTAAACCAATTAATAGTATACTTTTCAAATTCATAGAAACTAATATTAGTGCAAATATCTTTAACCATCTTTGAATCAATGGGTGTATTCAAAAGTTTAAATTTTTCTAAATAATTAATGAGTTGTCTAACAGAATTATTACAAATATTGAGAATTAGATTTTGAGCTTTTTTATCGATTTCAATATTCTCCGCGTGTTTGATACGATTAAATATTTTATTAAGATAATTCTTTTTAAGTGGCTTAATTTTAAGAATGGTACATCTAGATTGTACGGAGTCTATAACTTTTTGAATATTAGTGCAACTAGATACAAAATGAACGTTGTGACTATATTTATCAATACAGTTTCTAAATACTTGTTGACTTTGATCGTTAATAAGGTCAATATCGTCTAATACAATAATCTTTTTTTTACCTTTGATATAACTTCTGGTTTGACTAAAAGTTTTGACTTCGTTTCTGTAATAAGTAATTCCTTGGTCTTTTAAATTATTAATAACAAGAACATTTTTTGTGGGTATTTTATCTAACCCATAATATTCACGAATAGTTGCTTCAATTAAAGAAGTTTTACCAGAACCATTATTACCTATTAATAAAATATTTAAATTATCCATATCAACGAGTGTAGATAGAACATCGATATAATCTTTATCAATAATAAAGTCTTTGAATTTTTGAGGTTGGTATTTTTTTAAATACGGAGTATTCATTAATAAATAATTAAGTTAAATAGTATTTAAGTTTATGTTGATATATTTAAACATGGGTTATTATGAAGATTTGAGTGTAGCAAAAAATGCTAGTCAGGACGAAATAAAAAAAGCATTTAGAAAATTGTCTTTAAAATATCATCCGGATAAACCAAGTGGCGATTCGGAAAAATTTAAATGTATTAACGAGGCGTATCAAACATTGAGTGATGTTAATAAAAGAAGAATGTATGATATGCATGGTAAAATGGAAACAGGAGGTGGAATAAATCCAATGGAACATATTTTTGCGCAACATGGATTTCATGATATGAATAGTCCGAATGGAATATTTAAAATGTTTTTTAACGGAATGCCAATGGACCCAAGTAATTTAGGTGGTAGCAGAGGATTTGAAGGAAGTCCTTTTATAAATATAGGTAGAAATAGAAAGCCATCGCCAATAAATAAAACAGTGGAAATAACATTACAAGGTTCATTTGAAGGAATGACATATCCAGTTTTAATAGAACGGTCAATAGTAAGTCAAGGAATGAAAAAAATGGAAAAAGAGACAGTATATGTAGATATACCAAAAGGAGTAGATCAAGGTGAAATAGTAGTAGTAAAAAATAAAGGAAATATAATAATGGAGGTCCAAGGAGATATCAGATTACATATAATAGTAAAAAATGAAACAGATTTTAAAAGACAAGGATTAAATATATACTATAAAAAAGAAATAACTTTGAAAGAAGCATTAACCAATTTTACAACAGAATTTGAACATTTAAATGGGAAAAAGTATAAATTAGATCACAGTGGGAATGCAATAATAAAACCGGGACAAGAAACAAGAATATCGGGGTTAGGTATGACAAGAGGTGATAGCACGGGTGCATTAATAGTTAAATTTGTAATAAATTTTCCACGTAAATTGACAGAGGAACAAAAGACAAAGATAAAAGAAATATTGTAATATATATTATTTAAAAATTAATATATATTTACTAATTTGGATGTTTTGGGAGAGAAAAACACCGAAATTTATGAGACACGTTTAGTTGGAATGTCAGCTGAAACAACATAAATAGAGTTTTCAGTAATAATAATGTATTCTTCTTCTACTTTGTAGATTTTGACAACAGGACTAGTATATTCTTCTTCGCTTTTTACTAGTAGTTTTTCATCATTATCCCTAACACCAATCAACACTTCTTTGTCGCAAGAAGGGGTCCAATAATCAAACATAATAGGTTTATCTTCAACAATAGAAAGTTTAGCACAATGCTGTAAAGTCGTTCCAGAAGGAAGTTTATAGTTACTTCTGGACGATTCGGTAGAATTTTCGGTTACGGCCGACATCAATTATATATAATCAAAAAAGAACAATATTTAAATAGTTATCCGTCCATATAATTAAAAAATAATGAATATATTTATAAAATGAATAATAGTTTAATTATATTTAATACAAAGAATTATAACAAAAATATAGATGAAAAAAATATACTTTCATTTATGAAGGTGTATATTCAACTATTAAAAGAATATTTGGATTTTTTGTTGAATAATATTGACATAAAAGAAATAAACGAACATTTTTTATTTATTGCAAAAAGAGGATTAATAACATATAAACATATATTTAATATATTATTTTTGTATACAAAAAATTTCACATTAATATTACATCATATAAAAAAGGCATATTTATACTATGTGGAATTCATAGGACAGATAGGTCATGATAATCATGCGTATCTAAAATTAAATTCAAGAGATGCGAGTTTGTTTGTATATAAAAAGACAATATACGAAATAAACAATGATTTTAAAAAAGATTTTGTTTTAACGGAAGAAGAAAAAAAGAAACATTTTAAATTAACAAAAACAATAGATATAATTAATACACTGATATTAATAATACTAAAAAATGTAAAATTAAACAATGAAAAACTAACATATAAAAAAATAAAAAGCGACATAGAAAAAATAGAGAAAGGATTTTTAAAAGCTATAAATAACTATGATAAATTTAATTTAGATATATTATCAATATTATTAGATAAAACTGAACTATTGAAAATAGGATCACCAAAAGTATTAGAATTAGTAAATTCAGTAATAAATAAGTTTTTGAATAAAGCTTATTCAGAAACAAAAGTAAAAGAAAAGTTAAACAGTTATAAGAATAATGAAAAAATTAATAAATTAACAAGTATAAAATATATAAATTGGCTATTTAAATAGGAACTAATATAGTTTTCTTTCTAGTTTTTTTATTTGTATTCTTTTTTTTTGTATTAGTAGATATTTCTGAAATTTCTTTGAATTCAGTTTTCAAAATATTTTTTAAGAAATTATAAATAATATTAAGAACATCTTCATCACAATGTCCTACAATTAAAACACTACCTGTTCTAAAAATCATAAAACTGACAATAGTACATTGAATTTGGTGTTTATCTTTTTTATCAATTGAGAAGCAACGCTTAGGTTGACAACTGCATTTACCATCTTGAATTTTTTTATCTTTATGATAATAAAATTTAGACTGAATACCAGGATAAGAACATGGATCAAATAAGGCATGTATACCATATTTAAACTTAAGTATCTTATATAATTTTGATCTATTAATAAAGAACCCACAAGTAAAATTTGAATTGATTAATACATTTTCAATACTTTCTTTATTGTAATTAATATCTTTTTTATCACAGAGTTTATTTAAGATTTTAATTAAATGATTAAGAGCAATGTATAATAAGTCATCGTTTTGAATACCGGGAATTTCAAGTTTTCCTGTGTTAAATATTTTTATATGAACCTCTTTGAATTTATTTTTGTAAACAACTCTTAATATAATAGCAAAACAGTTATAAAAAGCACCTTTTTTTGTAAATTTATAAGAAGCAATGTCTTTGTGAGATATACCTATATCAATTTTTCTAGTGTCTTTATATTTAAAAGATTTTTTAGTTTTAATATTGATAGATGATAATACTGTTGATATATAATCTTCTTTTAAATTAGATAATATTGAATCTAATACTTTTGTTTCTTCGGGTGTATGACAATTATATTTGATAGATTTTTTTAGAATGCCACACTCAGGTATATGATATTTTAAAATCGGCAAAAGCCAATATATTTTATATAAATCAATTTCTGTATTTAAGAACGCGATTTTTGTTTTTGTCGAAATATAAATTTCAGAGAAATTTGCTTTTATCTCTTTTTTTTTCTCAATTACTTTACTACAGGTAACGGTATTGCCTGTAGCAAAATTTAACCATTCTTCATTTAAATCGTTATTCATATTATGTTAATAAATAAACTATAATTTTTTTTAAATCAATTTTTATAATATTATTTATCTTTTTGTATATTAAATGGATAACGTGCGACGTGCACCAAAATTTCATAATGGCAAAAGCTTTAGGAAAGCAAAAACAAATGAAAATTCCCAAAAAAATGAATTATTAAAAGATATTTGTAAAGAGTATAGTTTAAAAAGAAATAATTTCAATCCAATCGATAAATCACCTAATGATTTTACAAAGAAACTAGAAATTCGTATGAAATTGTATTACGAAGCATTCAAATAATTAAAGATTGGTATTCATAAAAACAATAATATATTCTAACAAATACTTTTCATTTACAGTGCTATTATGAACTGTATACTCTATAAAATTTAACCATTTATCTGTCAAGTATTTTTTATTACTTTTTACTAAGTAAGTCATAAATTTAATTATAAAACTTTTAATTTTTATATTGTATTTAATACAATTATCCTCTATAAACCTTTTAGTATTTTTATCTTTCTTTTTCATCTTTTTAATAAGTTGTTTCCAAAAACTATCTTGTATAATATTAATATTTAACCCAATCGTATTATGATTTGATTGTATAAAATTTATCATACTACGAATATCAGATTTAAAATTTTCTTGAATTGCTATAATTTGTTTATTAGTAATATTAATATTTTCTTTTTTGATAATAGTATCTAAAAAATGATATATATCAGACTTTGGTAATTGACAGAACCGTAATCTAACAAATTCATTTTGTAATGATACATCAATTCTACTAATATAATTACATATTAAACAGAATCTAATATTTTGTGAATATTGTTGTATTAGATATCTTAATGCTTGTTGGGCGTTTTTTGTCATATAATCTACTTCATCTAGAATAACAAACTTTATACCATTGCCAAATAATGTTTTAGTATTTACAAAACTATTAATTTGATTTCTAATAATATCAATTCCTCTATCATCTGATGCGTTTAAATGTATCATCAATCCTTTCTTTTTTTGTTTATGTTTTATTTGATATGAGTTTATCATATTAATTATAGTTGTTGTTTTACCTGTTCCTGGTGGTCCATAAAATAATAAATTTGGGAAATTATTAGTTTTTATGATATTATTCAATAGTGTTTTATTAGAGTTTTCTAACACAATATCTTCAAACTTATTTGGTCTGTATTTTTCAATCCATGGTCTGTTATCGTTCATAAATATATTAATATTTGATATAACTTTTAAATATTAATATAAATATAATATAAATATGGCAAGCATTGCCGCCAAAAATAAAAGAGATATGGACGAGTTAACAAAATTATTTCAACAAACAAGAATAAATGAAGCCGAAGACTATATAAAAAGACGTAAAGTAGCAGTAATGAATTTTGGAAGATTAAATCCACCAACTAGAGGTCATTATAAATTATTAGAATATATAGCAGATCAAGCCAAATTATTAGGAGGAAAAGGATTTATATTTCTTTCAGCTAGTCAAAATTATTTACCGCCGCATAAAGGAACAAAATGGAGACCGGTTGTTAATAGAGTCACAAAATCTACTTTCCGTTCAAATAAAAGTAATGAAAATCCATTAAGTGTATGGGATAAAATGAATATTCTACATAAATTTCAAAAAATTGAAAATTTAGAATATATTAATCCACAAGGTGAAAAGGGCAGACCATATACTATGGATAGAGCAGCTGATTATTTAAGAAATAAGGGTTATACTGATATATATCTTGTAGTAGGAACTGATAGATTTAAACAACTAAAAGATAAAGGCGTGGAAAGTACGTGGGGTTTAACCCTCATAGAACATCCTCGTTCAGAAAGATTGGAAGATTTAACATTATATAGTATCGATAAAACAATCCCAAAAAAATCATTAGCAATAAATCCAGAGGCAATATCTGGAACAAAATCTAGAGCTGCAGCAGCAGAACACGCGATTAATGGTATAAACGGAATAGATTCAATGACATTAAGACAAGCAGAAGAAGCAATTATGAATAGAAGAAATCCAATGCATCAATCACACGGGTTTATCACTTTTAAAGAATATATGCCTAATATTTTGACAGATTCTCAATTGGAATTAATAATATATAAAATAAAAAAAGGTATGTTACTAAGACCATCACAATCATATACTAACAATCATAAAAAAAATAGAATGGTTAGAAGAAGTAGTATGACAAAGACAAAGAAAAAAGGGGGAAAACGCAAAAAAAAAACGCGCAAAAAAACGCGCAAAAAACGTGGAGGGATGACATTTAGAAAACCTATTTACATTTATTCAAGAGAAGACCCGCTTGCACCTCCACCAAATGCATATTATAATCCAAATTGGATGGAATTGATGGGACAGGATAAGAATTCTCAAGAAGCACGTGTATTGTTATCTAATTTGGATATGAGAAAAGCAAGTGCATGGATGAAATTTAAAGCTAAAATACTTGAGAAGAATTTTTTATACTATGAGAAGGAAGATCGACAGGATTTAAATTTAAATAAAGCAGTGTTTAAGATAGTTGTGTCTGATAAAAGTCAGAATGAAAAAATTGATAATTCTCATTCATTCACAAGATATAAAATAAAAAGGTCTGATTTAATAGAATCAATAAATAATAACTCCGATTATATACCAATGTATCGAGGGAAGTCGTCTTTTGCCATAACCGCCAAAAAATCAAAACTCGATCAAAAACTTGAGCAAAAAATCTGGACGGAAGAAGAATTTGAAAAAGCGTTTAATTCAATCAAATCAACTGATTGGAGAATTGGTTACGATTTGATTTCTTCAGGTGAAGTCTTAGAGGTATTGAAAGAATTGGGTATAGATTATGATGAAGTTAATGTATATGAATTATTTGCAGAAGTAGGAGATGATGATGATGAAATAGGATTGGGTCAATTTCTTATATTGATGAAAAAACTTACGAAACCGAAACCAAAGTTTAAAGAAGTTTTTTTATGGGGCAATGAAGGCGTTTTAATTGGATTAATTGAAATAAATCATTTAAATACCAGAGGAAGGGACAATTTTTATATTATACCAGAAGAAAAGAATATTTTTCCTATAATATTTAAATCCAATAAAGAAGAACAACAGAAAAGAAAAACAAAAAGATTAAAAGAAATAAATACAACAAAGAAAAAAGGGGGACGCCGCAAGAAAAAGACGCGTAAAAAAAGAGGTGGAACTGAAAATTTATGTAAATTATATAAAACCAACCCTGAACGCGTGACTCAGAGGAATGCAGACCTTTATTGTAAAAGATTTGATACTAATATACCAAAAAATAACCGCAATTTATGTCAAGAAAGTTCAGGAGATTGTTGGTTACCTCCTCCTCCTGAAAATATTGGAACAGGAACTTTGGTGGCTAGCCGTGATCGTAATTTACAAGTAGATGACGATGATGGTTTTTCATCAACTCAAGGAGGAAAACGTCGGAGAAGAACTCGAAGAAAGAAAAAGACACGTAAGAAAAGAAAAAGAAAAGGTAGAAAATCTAAAAGAAGAAGATAAATATAATAACTAATAATATTTAGATATTATATATGAGCACCACTAATCCATTGAAATTACTACAAATGCTTAGATTGCGACCAGATAAAAATGTAACAAGAAGTAAAATGTATATAAGAGACCCAAATGGCGGATATATGAAAAGATTGGATCCAAAAACAGGCGAAGAAGAAAACTATACATTAAAAAGATTATTATTAGATATAAAATATAAAGCAATACATAAACCTCAAGGAGCAGAAAGATCTTTGAATGAATATTTAATAAGAATAGTATTTAATCATGAAGTAGTTATGAAAAGTGCTTTAAAAAGTATTAAAGACCCGGGACACGAAGATGCGATTGACGCTATTCATGGATATTTGTCAAAGCACGAAGCGTCATCTTTAGATAATCGTTCAGGATTACCAAAACATGACAAAATTATGAGTGATTTTGATGTAATATTGAAATTAAAAAACAAATATCATAAAACCACCTATTTAGATAAAGATGATACATATATTCAAGAAGATAAACTAATAAGAGAGAACGATATTCAACTAGATGATGTTACTTATGTTAGTAGAAAAGATGATAGTATATTTGGTATAAATTCAGCAGTAAATATTTACAGTAGGATGAAAAAACTATATGCGGATTTACAAGAAGTTTTGTTTCAATACAGTGGAAACGATATAATTTTTAACAAATATACTGTAACAGGCAGGGATTATGGAAAAGGAAAAATGAATGAGTTTGAAGAGAAGAGTAAAAAATTAATTGAAACAATACAAGAAATAGAAGCAGGTTATGTATATTTTCTTAGTGACTTTAACAATCAAGCAAAAGAAATAATGAAACAAATTCATACAATATTGAAAGGAAGAGAACCTCGAACATTAAAAAAAAAACAATCTTTACAAGGAGTAATGCTTTCATTGGGTGAAAATATAAAAATACTAGACCATTATATAAAAATATTTTTTAATGAAATAAATTCTTCAAGGGATAGTGTTAAAGAGGCGATAAGAAGACAGAACGATAAAAGTAAAGTATCACCAAAGGGATATGGACCAAAAGCACCACGAACATTTTCTTCAATATCATCAGGAATACCAACGGTAAAAAAAGAAGAAGATGATGATTTTTATAAAGGGATGAATATGATGTCTTTATCACCAACTACAATTGATGGGAAATCTAAAACCGTCGAAACAGAAGAAGATAAAGAAACACTAGCATTTGAAAAGAAAAATTCAAATACTCGTAAAAAGAAAAAGAAAAAGAAAAAGAAAAATAAAAATAAAACAAGAAAATCAGGTAAAAATGAAGATTTTGATAATTTGATAGCTCAAGCAATGAAATCTGATAGTTTGAAAGAAGAAGCTGAATTAAAAGCAATTGAACGGGCTAAGACAGTAAATACCGAGATTTTAGTAATGAAAATGTTGTCACTACAGAATGATGATAAAACACATTTTGAAAAAGAATATAATATGGAATTTGAACCAACGACAGGTTACGTTGGAAATTATATTAAACTTTCTTGGTTTAAAGATGCACCAAGTTCAAAAAAAATTATTCCCCATGGATTAGGATTTAAACTATATGATGACAACACGCGTGTTAGGACGGGTTTGATAAATTATATAGGTTCATGGTGGAGAGGAAAAGAAGATGGTTTCGGTCAACTAACATACAACAATGAAAAAGAAGGAATGATGGTTTACAGGGGAAATTTTTCAAAAGGTAAAAGATGGGGCGAAGGAGAAGTGTATATAGTGAATAAACCTAATAAAGTTTTAAAAGGTTTATTTTTAGATGAAAAACTAATCAAGGAACAAGCTCGTGGGGGTGGCGACAGTGGGACTTTTATACCACAACAAACGTGGGAAATTATGAAAAAATATTATTGGATATTAAGATTATACCATAGTAAAGAAGAATTTTTTAGTAAATCAAATCCATATGATATACTTCAAGAATTGAGCGATGCAAATTCATTTCCTATAGCTCATAAATCGTTTAAGAATGATGAGATAAATTTTGGTATGAAGTCAGTAGTAAATGTTATTATACCCATTCTTATTAATTTTGGTAAATTAGAGCCAGATTATGTACAATTTATTCTTGAATTTTTAGAAAATAGTTATAGAGCTTATTTACTTATGGTTCAAGTAATAAAGTACGATGGCGATGAAAATAGTGAAAAAGATGCTTTGAAATGGTGGGCAGAAAATGGATGGGGATTACATGGTAAACATAAGCAATTTAAACCAAACATAACACCGTTTGATAGTCATCATCATTGGATTTTTCCAGCGTTTTCAAAAAGAAGTGCAGGCATACTTGACATGCTTTTTCAAGGGAGTGAAACATTACTAAAAGATTTTTTTAAAGCCTATTTTAAAGAAATACCAGTTGAAGGCGTTGTGATAAACATATCACATAATGATGATGGTCCTGGATATATCCTGACAACGACTCGTTTACCAACTCCATTCCAGGCAGAAGCGACGGGAATAAACATTCGTAAAAAAGAAGAAAGGCGGAAATTAGATCGTTTAGCCAGGGGATGGGATACATATATGGAGGCGGAAATAGAAATACACATTTCGAATGAAAGAGTAAAAATGGAAAAATACAAGAAAAGTTTGAATCCAAAACTTCTTGAAAAGTATAGAAAGATGGATGAGATGATACTGAATAATGTGAATAAAATTACTGATTTATTAAGAGGCACAGGAGAATATAACGACGAGGAAATTGCCATTACGCCTTTGTTAAAAACTTTAATTGACACACATACCCGTGTAAGACAACAACCCATGAGTTTAGACATGGAAAATGAGTTTTTGAAGAAGCAAATCGCAGCAATGGGTAAAGTGTATGCCTTGTCGCTTGACGCATTAAAAAGAATCATAGCAGTGGTAAAGGATCTAGAAGAAAAGAAAGAAAGGATGAAAAAAAGGAGAGTTGTAAAAGTAAAAAAGAAAGGCGGCAGAAGAACACGAAAAAAAAGAGGCAGTTCAAGAGCAGAAGTATGTAGTCAATTATTAGAACGTTTAAAAATGATAAATACACAAATAGAATTAGGTGGATTTGATATAGATGAATTAAAAAATGATTATAGAAGAATTGAGGAAATATTAAAAAAATGTCTGAATGAAGGCTTGATAGATATAACAGAATATATGAAAATAAAAATGGAATATGAAAATTATTTTAAACAATATTAATTTAAATATATTACAATAACATATTTAAATGTGGTACGGAGGTCCTTCTTATGAAAGTGCGGGTCCAAAAGCAAAAGACGTTAGAGTTGATATGATTACGCATGGCAAATGGTTTAATTTAAAAACATATCCATCTTGTTTATCTTCACAACAATTAAATGCTATAATTTATAAAGTAGTACCGGATACTAGAAAAGATTTTGGTTCATATAGAAATTATTATTATATAAGAGATAATATTATAAATCAAATAGGAGAGGAATTAACAGAATATCTGATAAAAGATTTTCAAAAAAAAAGAGCGGAAAGGGTTTTAAAAAGAGAATTATTACCGTTAATTATTCATAAATTATATAAACCTGGAGGAATGAGATATAAAGAGGCGAAAACAGATTTTGAAAAATTGATTTAAAATAATATTGTTATATTGTTTTAAATGGAATTATTAAAATACAATACAGAAAAACAAGGGTACTTGAAAGTTATTTTGGGTCCAATGTTTTCAGGTAAAACGACGGAATTGATAAGAATATACAATAGATATACTAATTGTGATATACCGTGTTGTGTAGTAAATCATAGTTGTGATAAAAAACGATGGAATGATACAACAGATATGGCGAATCATAATGGTACAAGAATACCGTGTATTTATGTAGAAAAATTGAAAGATATAGTAAATATGGTAGGAGAATATGACATATTTTTAATAAATGAAGGTCAGTTTTTTGAAGATTTATATGACATAGTAAATTTACTAACAAATTTACATAAGAAAAAAGTATATATATCGGGGTTGGATGGAGATTTTAAAAGAAGAAAGTTTGGTAGTATATTGGATGTAATACCATTATGCGATGATGTAATAAAGATAAAAGCGATTTGTAAAAGATGTAAAAAAAGAGATGCGATATTTACACACAGATTGTCAAACGAACAACAGCAAACAGTAGTTGGAGCAGATAATTATACATCTTTATGTCGTTCGTGTTATAATTTACATGTATCAACCACTCCTCCGATAAGAGTTTTGGCAAAGTCTTTATAAAAAGTATTTAAAAGAAAAACTTTTTTAATCGTTATAGAATGCCCCGAAAGGCAAAGGCAAAAAAGGACGATGAACCGGTCGTTAAAAAAAAACGAGGCCGAAAACCAAAAAACGCAAAAGTAGAAACAAAAACGAATGCACCTGTTGTTAAAAAGAAAAGAGGAAGAAAGCCAAAAGGCGGAAAGTTAATTAAGAAAAGTGATTTGAATTTAAATGTTAATGTAAAACAACAACAAAATATAATATTACATTTAAAATGTAAAAAAAGTGAAGTAAGTTCGAATATATTAATGTCATCTGGTAATTATAATCCTGATATTAATAATTTATCTGATCCAACAGCTTTTCAATTAAATAATAATTCAAAATTACAGAATTTGAATTTTCATAATTTAAAAGTAAATGAGACAGTAAAGAAAACTACTGTAAGTATTTTCAATCATACACAAGAAGAAACGAAAGTAGATAATAGTGATGTAAATGTTAAAGAAGTATGGGTTAAATTAGACCAATTAAAAAAGAAATTACGTCATAATAATGTTTCTGATAAAAAGTCAGCATGTTTTTGGTGTACTTGTTCTTTTGATAATCCAGCAATTCATATACCAATTAAGTATGAAAATAATAGTTATGAAGTATATGGTTGTTTTTGTTCGCCTGAATGCGCTGTTGCGTATCTAAAAAATGAAAATATAGATGCTTCTACATTATGGGAAAGATATAGTTTAATAAATAATATATATAGTAAAATATATAATTATACAATAAATATAAAACCAGCACCAAATCCTTATTATACACTTGATAAATATTATGGAAATCTAAGTATAAAAGAATATAGAAAATTATTACAAAATGATAAATTGTTAATGATTGTTGATAAACCAATGACGAAAATTCTTCCAGAATTATACGAAGAAAATAATGAAATACCAAATGTTTATTCTAATTTATTAGATTCAAATAATAAAGTAAAAACAAAAAATAAAGAATATAGATTAAAAAGGAAGAAAAGCACAACAACTAAAAATGAAATATTATCTTCAAATTTTAATTTTTAGAATTTTCGCCATTTGCTTTTCTTTTTTCATATTCAGTTGCGATATTATCCATGTAATTTCTTATTTGAGACATCATTTCTTGGTTTACAGATTTTATTTTTTTTGGTTTTTTTTCTTGAAATTTTGGATTTAAATATTCACGAATTACATTCATGTAATCGTCATTCCATTCGTGTAATTTTTCAGTTGCTTTTTCTTCCGAGTAGTCTGTTTGGCTCATAATAATTTTAATTTTATCTAAAGATGACATTATATAATTATTTTCAAAAAAAAATAATTATAACAAACGAATTAATATAAAAATTAATACATATTTAGTTTTATATGACAAAGAAAATTCAATATAAAACTAAAGAACAAAGAAAAGAAGACGTTAGAAACATAATTAAAGAATTAAATAAATTTGAATTAACTCTTAGATATGAACCTGTTAAAAAACTATATGCTCATTTTAAAGATTTTATTGAAAATGGAAATATTGTTAAAGTAAATATACCTTTTCCTATGATAAATAGAAGAATTAAAGGAAATCTAATGCCAAATGTAAAAGCAGACTCAGTAATTACTTTGGTTAAAGAGAGGTTTAATTAAATATAAAAAGGATATAAATAGATATAATTCACTTTATATAAATGGATTGGTACGCACATTCAATAGAACAAGAAAATGAAACAGAAACCCATGTTGAAAAAAATAAAGTAAAAGGGGTTATAGAGGAAATTACGTCATCAATTGGAAGTATACTTGAAGAAAATTTTTCTGGTATAATACGTGATGTTGAGGAAATTAATCGTCTTTTTAGAAGATCAACTTTATTTAAATCAATGTCACGAGAAAACGATCAGTTGAAAAATCTTGTAGAAACACTAAAAAAAGATAATGATAGACTAAAAAGAAAAGCACAAGAATTACAATTGGGAATGACTAATGTAATAGGTGCACCAAAACAAGGTGTATCATTAAATATACTTGAAATAAATAAAGTAGGAGAAGAAGAAGCAAAAACAGAAGTTATAAAAGAATTAGAAAATATGAAAAATCAAAGAGAAAACACAATAATGTCAACATCTCCAACACCATATGAAAATTATGAAACTTCTTCAGAAGAAGACGAAGCAGTAGACGCAGATAATTTAAAAAAAATAACAGTAGCAGATTATTGGAAAAAAACACAGGAAACAAATCATAATCCATCTGTTATCAATAATTTAAAATATAAATATAAGGTTGAATTAGATATAAAACAATTAGATCATTTGGAAGAAGAAAAAAATTACGGACCTCATAATGGTAGTGGTATTCAATGGGTTACTTTTGAATTAATGTTGAAAGAAGCAATGAAAAACTTTCTACAATATAGTCCACAACATTCAGGGTTGGAAGAAGAATTGATTATTAAAGATATAATTATTTCATCGGCAGGAATTAAAGGATGGGGAGAAGCAAATTTATCATCAAGTGATGATGAAGATGCCGAAGAATTAGATAATATTAATACACATTGTATGAATTTAACAATGAATGGAAAAAAAGATCAATCAGTTGTAGTTTTTAAAGATGAAGAGGAAGAGG
>CEVW01082987.1_pt1 | contig 17166 bp, 18 predicted proteins | sample 427061 | NCBI WGS metagenome assembly CEVW01 (sample SAMEA2623774, study PRJEB7988) | marine metagenome | biome: marine biome (ENVO:00000447); feature: surface water layer (ENVO:00002042); material: "saline water (ENVO:00002010), including plankton (ENVO:xxxxxxxx)" | depth 5 m
AATGAAAGTGATAATTGGGATGCCATATGGTATTCCAGTGGAAACATAACTGAGGATGGTTATGAGGTGGAGATGGCAATCCCCTTTTCCACTTTTAGGTCAGCAAATGCTGATCGTCTAAATTGGAGAATAAACTTTTTTAGATTCATACCTCGAAAAGAGGGTATCCGGATAGATTCATGGGTACCCATTGATCGAGATAATACTTGTAACCCTTGTCAATTTGGTCACCTCAAGGGTATTAATGACGTTGACATAAAGTCTCCAATTGAACTACTACCAAGTATAGTTGGCTCACGTGAAGATTCATTTTCAAGTAGTTTTGGATTTGGTATTTCATTCCCAATAGGAGAGACTGCAACTGCAGAGGTTACTTTTAACCCTGATTTTAGTCAGGTCGAATCTAATGAGACAAAAATAGACATTAATAATCAAACAGCATTATCATACCCTGAGACAAGACCATTCTTCAATGAAGGTATAGATCTATTTAATACGGGTTCTTTTGGATGGAAACCTAAAGTACGTACCGTCTACACTAGATCAATCAACCAACCTAGCCTAGCTGCAAAAGTTCTTGGGCAGAAAGGTAATACACAGTATGGTTATTTAGGATCTTTGGATAGAAACGGTGCATTCATTGTTCCATTTAATGACTTTGGAGGTACCACAACTAATTTAGGTGAGAGCAATGCAAACATATTTAGGTTAAAACACTCGATCAATGAAGGGTCATACATTGGAGCACTATATTCTGATAGAAGATATGATGGAGGAATGGGTAACTCAGGTGGGTTGGATGGACTGTACCGTTTCAACAACAATCTCAAACTAGACTTTCAACTATTCTCATCTAGTACAGTTGAGCCGAATGATAGTACCATCTCCTCATCTTTGAACGGACATCTATTTGGCAAGGATTCACTTACCTCAGACTTTGATGGGGAGACATTTTCAGGGCACAGTCTTTATTTTAGCCTTGAGAGTTGGAAGAGGAATCGTGGTCTGACATTACTTTATGCCGAACGCTCTCCAACATTTAGAGTGGATAATGGATACATTGATTTCAATGATAGAAGACAGTTGGTCCTAACAACTGGTACAATGCTTTATCCAAACAATGACATATTTGAGACATTGAGTTTTTGGTTTGGGACAGGCCGCGTATTTTCTTTTGATGGGACCAAGCTTACAGACTGGATATACTTGAGTCATTCTGGCCAGATGAAAGGACAATTTGGTTATGGTATAACCCTTTTTGCTGAGGATGAATACTACAAAGATATCCTATTTGAAGATAATTATGGTTTTGAAATTTCATTTCAAAAATCATTCTCAAAAAAAGTATCATTTAACATCAATCCGAAATTTGGTACAGAGATCATCAGGGTAGATATGCCTTATCAGGCAAGGAATACTGGCATGGGGTTCGGAATGGAGCTTAAGCCAAGTGATGAATTCAAGTTTAATTTTAGTATGGACCAGTCAAAATCAATCAAGTTTGAAAATAGTGAAGTTGTATATTCTGATATGATCGCTCGGACAAGATTTGAATATCAAGCTACATCTTTTTTAAACATCAGGCTAGTTGCTCAATATCACCGTTATTATAAGACATTTGATATTCAACCCCTGGTCAGTTACCAGCCTGGTCCATTTACAATATTCTATCTTGGCACTAGTAGGTCTTATGAGAAAAGGTCTTTTGGTTGGGCAGAATCGTATGGCCAAATATATCTCAAGGTTCAAAAACTTTTTTCTTTTTAGATTAGAATTAGAAAAATGATTCGTGATATAATAAATATAGTTATCTCATTGCCTAGTCAACATGTCATCTACGGTATGATCAGTACGGTATTATGTGTGGCTGTTGCCTGGGTATATGGAAATTGTTCGAAGAAATTAAGATTGATCATTCTTCAAACGATAGGTTATCTTGTAGTCTTCAATGAAATTGTCTTTCAGGTTTACATGATATATTATGGTATCTGGTCATCAAGCACTTCATTACCATTGGAAATGTGTTACATATCAGCTCTTTTGATTCCTGTTTATGCTAACAATCAAGATAGTAGGACATTAAAGAATTGGTTCTATTTTGCAGGCTTTAGCGGATCATTATTCGCATTTATCAACACAAATCTTTCTGAGATGAAGCATATATATGTGTCTATACACTACTTCTTTGCCCATGGTCTTGTGATATTTGTTATGTTTAGTATTGTACTGGATGGATACCGACCAAAGTGGAAAGATTATTTTAATGCAATTGCTTGGACAACAGTACTTGTTGCGAGTATTATTCTGATTAATTTATTGTTAGGCAGTAATTATATGTTTACGTTCGAAAAACCTGATGGAGTAAATTTTACACTCCTGATGCCTGATTGGCCATACTACTTTCTCATTATGTTACTAATCGGACTTGGAGCTTACACTGTAATGATGTTGGTGGGTCTAAGTTTAAATGGTAAAATAAAATACGCTCAAAACGCTCATTAAAGATTGTTTAATTTATATTTTAAGATTAATATCTAACTGTTTATCCAATTATGAAAAAAATATTTAATATTTTAGGGTTCAAAGTGAGCTGGTGGGCATGTGTCTTTGGTGCTACAAGTGATTTCATTTATCTTGGACCAGTCCTGATGCTGTTATTTCTAATCACCCACTTTTACCTGAACTCTCCAAACCCAGCAGAGATAAAGCTAGTTATTATTTTTGCATTTCTTGGCACCTCAATTGATACAATGATGGCATTTTCTGGATTGCTATCATATAATGGTCTCTACGGTGAAGGTATCATTATTGCACCAATGTGGATTACGGCGATGTGGTGTGGGTTTGCTGCTATGGTCAATCACTCAATGGCTTGGTTGAAGGGCCGTTGGGTACAATCATTGATACTGGGTGGGATACTTGGTCCGGTAGCCTACAAGGCAGGACAGGGGTTAGGTGCAATCAATTTTAATGGAGACCAATTAGATGTAACCATTATGCTTGCAATAGTTTGGGGTTTAAGCATGCCACTTATTTACTGGGTCAATGATAGATTGGTATTGGGGAGATAGTGATGAAATTGCTAATGCCAATTATTTGCCTATTTTTGGTAAATGAATCTCTACATGGGAAAGCATCAATTAAAAAGCCTGATGAATTATTTCATATGTTAAATGATAACAATGGTTGGAACACCATTGCAAAAAGAGAGGACATTACACTGAGCACTAAATCCATTGATGGTATGAACCTAGTTGCTTTCATGGCCAGGCAAAAGACATCCATCCCTACAGAAATAATTCAAGATATAATAATGGATGTTAAAAATTATGGCCAATATTTCAGAGGTACTCGCCCATTTACTTTCAAGGAAATAAAAAGAGAAGGTGATTGGGTCAAGGGATACCATTTGATACCGATAGAGATGCCGCTAATGAAGGATAGAGAATACTTTTTTAGAGTCCATGCCAAGGGCTATGACCTTCAAGACAAGAATTCTATCGTCCACTGGTATCTAATAGAAAAAGACTTCAGTGATAAAAAGATGGTCGAAAATATTTCAAAGGATGCCATTTACTTAGATTATGGAGCAGGAATGTGGATGGCAGAACCCATCGATGATAATGAGTACATACTTTCTTATCGGCTTTATTTGGATCCTGGAGGTTCTATACCTGATTTTGCAATTGAATTTTTAAATAAAATGAACATTCTAAATGTTTTCAAAGATGTCGTTAAAGAGGCGACTCACAGAAACATTACGGCAGTTCCTTGATTGAATGCTGGTTTGAAATATTTAAGTTATATCTTACTTATTCTGTATTCTCTTGTTTTTATAGGGTGTTTTGGAAGCCCAGAGGTAAATAAATATTCAGATATGAAAACTGTTACGTATGTAGACATAGAACGTTTTATGGGCGATTGGTATGTTATTGCTAATATTCCAACGTTCATTGAAAAAGGAGCAACCAATGCCATAGAGTCTTACAAGTTAGGATCCAATGGTGTAATTGAAACAACTTTTACTTTTTTCAAGGATTCGCCACATGGTGAGAAAAAAACATATAGGCCAACTGGTTTCATAAAAGATAAGGAGACCAATGCTGAATGGAGAATGCAATTTCTATGGCCTTTTAAGATGCCTTTTCTAATAATAGATCTAGATGAAGAGTATACTTATACTGTCATTGGAATTCCCTCAAGAAAATATGTATGGATTATGGCCAGAGACTCTGGAATGAATGATAAGTTGTACGATCGAATATTAAGTCGATTGTCGGAAATTGGTTATGACGTATCATTAATTCAAAAAGTACCTCAAGACTGGAATTAGTCGTGGGGTATTCTGAGGTAGGATTATGAAAGTAGCCATTGTCGGTTCTGGGATATCTGGTTTGACCTGTGCCTATATTCTTAATAATGATCATGATATTACCATATTTGAAAAAAATGATTATGTTGGAGGTCATACTCACACTCATCAGATTGAATATGGAGGGAAAGAGTTTTCCATTGACTCTGGATTCATAGTTTATAATGAGTGGACCTATCCTAATTTCATAAAAATATTAGATCAGCTTGGAGTAGAGAGGCAATTGACAAGGATGGGTTTTAGTGTCAAGTCAGACAAGAATAACCTCGAGTATGCTGGACATTCTCTGAATGGACTTTTTGCACAACGGTCAAACTTATTCAGACCTTCATTTATGCGAATTCTCTTAAGTATGAGAAGATTCAATTATGAGGCAAAAACTGAGCTAAAGACACTTGATCCTCAAATCACTCTGGGGAAATACCTTGTTTCAAGGAATTATCCTAAAGAATTTATTAAGCATTATATTATTCCAATAGGTGCGGCGATATGGTCAACGGTGCCAAAGCAAATGATGGAGATGTCCGCTGTTTTTTTCATTAGATTTTTTGATAACCATGGATTATTACAGGTCTTAAATAGACCAAATTGGTGGGTCATAAGCGGAGGATCAAAGAAATATGTAGAAAAAATGATCGGTGGTTTTAAAGACAAGATCAGACTCTCTTCACCTGTTAAAAATGTCAAGCGCGGCGGCGAAAATATTACAGTACAATTTGGTTCTGGTCCTTTAGAAAATGAAGATTTTGATTCCATCATTTTTGCTTGTCATAGTAATCAATCTCTTGCGATGCTTGATTCACCTTCAAAAGAGGAGGAAGAAATTTTGAGTGCCATTAAATATCAGAAAAATGATGCTCTTCTACATTTTGATGACTCCATTCTCCCTAAACGAAAGAATGCTTGGTCTAGTTGGAACTATCTCTTAGATGAGGATCAGGATAAAGCAGTCGCACTAACTTATAATATGAATATTTTGCAGAGTTTAAAATCGGATAGAACATTTTGTGTTTCTCTTAATAGTGGTGACCTTGTGGACCAATCCAAGGTGATAAAACATTTGAACTATGAGCACCCGTTATTTACCCTATCTAGTATAGAGGCTCAAGGTCGTAAAAACGAGATAAGTGGTAAAAATAATACATATTATTGCGGAGCATATTGGAGGAATGGGTTTCACGAGGACGGCGTAATGAGTGCACTTGACGTTTGCAAGGATTTTGGTCAATCCCTATGAAAATCATAGATAAAAGTTATATTTATTCTGGAACCATTAGGCACCGCAGGTTTACGCCTTTCGACCATTTTTTCACCTATCCTTTATTCATGGCATATATAGATCTCAATTCTATTGAAGATGCATTGAAAAAATCTTGGTTTTGGAATATTAATAAGCCAGCGCTCATCTCTTTCATGCGCAAAGATTACCATGGCAGTTCCAAAACTGGTTTAGATGAATCTGTTAGAAAAACAGTATTTGATAAGATTGGATATCAGGTAAAAGGTCCTATTAGGTTATTGACCCATTTAAGATACTTTGGTTATTGTTTTAACCCTGTAAGCTTTTACTATTGTTTTGATGAAGAGGATTCAGAGGTCGATGTGATCATGGCAGAAGTGACAAATACCCCTTGGGATGAAAGACATTCATATATCATTCGTGAAAGAGATCAAGATGGTAAATTTGGGAACCTAACTGCAGATCTAGAAAAAAAATTACATGTAAGTCCATTTTGGGGAATGGATCATAAGTATGAATGGTTGTTTACCCAACCAAATAAGCATCTTTTGGTCAATATGAAAAACTTCAAAGATGGAGATAAGGTCTTTGATGCTACACTCAAGATGAAAAGGTTACCTTTTACTCGAATGGGGTTGTTAAAACAGGTCGCGAGATTCCCTTTGATCACGCTCACTGTTGTTTCCCGCATTCATTGGCAGGCATTCAAACTTTGGATAAAGAAAGCACCTTTTTTCATTCATCCAGATAAGGCAAATTTAATTAAGGAAAATTGATTGATGAGTACGACTATGCAAGTAGATCACTTAGCTGAAAAGATAAAAACACCAACCAAAGCTACATTTTTAACTTCTATTTTCAAAAAAGGGTTAAAAAAGAAATTAAACCATGTCACTCATGGGCATATTAGTGTTGTAGATGGTAGTGAGAAATTTTCTTTTGGTGATTCTAGTTCAGCGTTAATAGTAAAGGTCCAAATACATTCACAAGAATTTTATGTCATGACAGGGAGTGGCGGGGCACTAGGCATAGCAGAAGCCTACATACTTGGATATTGGTCTGCAGATGATGTTGTGATGTTAATGCGGATCATCCTAAAAAATCGTTCCATTCTTTTATCATTGAATAATGGTATAGCTAAATTATTAAATCCAGTCAATAAATTGATACACCGAAGCAGACAGAATACATTAAAGGGTAGCAAGGAAAATATTCTTGCACATTACGATTTAAGCAATGATTTTTACAAATTGTGGTTAGATCCTACGATGACCTATTCCTGTGGTTACTTCAGTAATCCGGATACGAGCCTTGAAGATGCATCGATAGAAAAATTAGATCGGATATGTAGAAAGTTGAAACTATCAGAAAAAGACCATGTCTTAGAGATAGGCACGGGATGGGGAAGTTTTTCCATCCATGCTGCAAAAAACTATGGATGTAATATTACAACCACCACCATATCAGATGCGCAATATGAGTACGCTAGGACACGAGTGATAGAGGAAGGATTAGAGTCAAAGATAAATTTAATAAATAAAGATTATCGAAAGCTTGACGGCCAATATGATAAGATTGTATCAATAGAAATGATAGAGGCAGTTGGTTATGAATTCATTCCAGAATATTTTAAGAAGATATCTGACCTATTAAAACCAAATGGCTTAATGGCACTTCAAGGAATTACATATAATGATCATAATTTCGATACCTACAAAGACTCCGTTGACTTTATTAAAAAATATATTTTCCCTGGTTCTTGTTTAATCTCTGTTTCACAAATAGTTGATGTTATCAAAAATAAGACAGATTTATCAATGATAGATATGGAAGATATTACGCGTCATTATGCTTCAACATTAAATAAATGGCGAAAGAATTTCATGAAGGTATTGCCTGAGGTAAGGGAAATGGGATATTCTAGAGCATTTATAAATATGTGGGAATTTTACTTCCTCTATTGTGAAGCAGGGTTTTTAGAGAGGAATATAGGTGATGTCCAATTAGTATTCGCTAAGTCAGGTGCCCGTAATATTGATGTGGAGTATTAGAATATGATATCTAATCTTATTGAACTAGCAGAAAGAGGTATCGTACCTGATTATCTTATTAGAGCTGGAATTGTAAAAAATTGTAAAACAAGATTGAAAAATGAATCTTCTTCAAACAATGAACAGGTATCAATCAATAAACAAAATTGGATAGCTCAAATGAAAGAAAGTCCAATCGCTCTTGTCCCTGAAAAAGCGAATGAGCAACATTATGAGGTTCCACCCTCATTTTTTGAAAATGTTCTTGGTAAAAATCTGAAGTATAGCTCTGGCTACTGGCCTGATGGTACCAAGACTTTGGATGATTCTGAGGATGCCATGCTAGAGCTTAGTTTTAATAGAGCTCAGCTAATTGATGGAAATTCAATACTTGAGCTTGGTTGTGGATGGGGATCTTTTACCTGTTATATGGCAAGTAAATTGAAGAATAGCAAAATTATTGCTGTTAGTAATTCCAAAGATCAGAAGGAGCATATATTGATGAGGTGTAAGCAACAGGACCTCAACAATATTGAAGTGATTACTGCTGATATGAATGATTTTGAAACTGAAAACAAATTTGATAGAGTGGTGTCCATTGAAATGTTTGAGCATATGCGAAATTATAAGAAGTTGTTATCAAAGATAGATTCGTGGCTAAATGATGAGGGCAAATTATTCATACATATCTTTTCCCATGAATCTGTGGTCTATCCATTTGAGAATCAAGGGGAAGCAGATTGGATGGCACGCGAATTTTTCTCTGGAGGCATGATGCCATCTCATGATCTCTTGTTGCACTTTCAAGATGATCTTAAGATAGATGACATTTGGAGGATGTCAGGTACGCATTATGCAAAGACATCCTTGGCTTGGGTAAATAAGATGGACCAAAATAAAGATGTGATCATGAAAATATTTTCAGACACTTATGGTAACGAAGCAAAATTATGGTTCCAGCGATGGAGGATATTTTTCATGTCATGTGAGAAATTGTTTGGATATGCAAACGGTTCTGAATGGGGAGTCTCACATTACCGGTTCAATAAAGGATAGGCCCTAGATGGTAATATTACTTTTCTTTTTTGCTCATTGGTATTTGTCTCTCTTTTTTCAGACATTTTTTCTACACCGTTATACATCACACAAAATGTTTAAAATGACCCCTTTTTGGGAAAAGACATTCTTTTTACTTACATTTATTTTTCAGGGATCATCCTTTTTACATCCTGCTGCGTATGGTATAATGCATCGCAACCATCATTCGTATGCTGATACGCCGAAAGATCCACATTCACCAGTACATCTTACGAATATCATTTCATTTAATTTGGCAACAGTTACTGAATATAGAAAACTTGTCAATGAGTTCATGAGTGGTGAAAGAAGTTCAGAGGACCTTCCTAGATGGTATTTGTTAGAAAAGATTGGTGAATCAGTAATTACAAGATTTGGATTTATAGTTTTGTATGTACTTTTTTACACTGAGTTCACAACAGCGACTTGGCAATATGCCTTGCTCCCATTTCACATTTTTATGGGATCTATGCATGGCTTCATAGTCAATTGGTTTGGACATAAGAGTGGATACCGTAATTTTGAGGATATGAAAGATAATTCTAAAAATACACTGCCATTAGATTTCCTGATGATGGGAGAACTATATCAGAACAATCATCACAAGAGACCAAATAACATTAATTTTGCTGTAAAGTGGTTCGAGCTAGATTTTGGTTATCTTGTGACCTCTATCTTAAAGAAAGTAAAGATCGTACACTAATTTATATGGCACATTCCTTAAAAGACTATTTAAATGTAATTATTGTTATAGCGATAGCTTCAGTCATCGCTATTGCCTGTGCACATAATGGCCTGAATTTTAATGGATGGCCAATTATATTTATTTGTATGTCCATCAGTTTTATTGTGCATTGGATAGCGTTTATTCCTTCTTACATTGCTAGAACTGAGAAATATTATGATATATCGGGGACTGTTGCTTATATGTGTGTCCTCTTTACAGCATATCACTTAACTAGTTCAGTCTCATTTGATGTATTGAACACACGTTCTATTTTGGCGATCGTACTGGTATCTGCATGGGCTCTTAGACTTGGTTTTTTCTTATTCATTCGCGTTCTAAAAGTAGGAGAAGACAGAAGGTTTCGTGAAGTAAAAGAAAGGTTCTCTGGTTTTCTTGTGTGGTGGACAATTTCAGCACTTTGGGTTTTCTTGACCACTGTTAATGCGTTGGTCATGATAATCAATAATGTAGAATACCATGATGATCTATTCTTTTATTTTGGTTTGATCATTTGGATCATAGGATTTTCTTTTGAAGTGATTGCAGATGAACAGAAAAGAAGGTTTAGATTGCAATCCTCTAATAAAGATCAGTTTATATCAAATGGTCTATGGAGTATCTCAAGGCATCCAAATTACTTCGGTGAAATATTGCTTTGGATAGGAATGGCTATTATCGCATATCCAACTCTTCAAGGGTGGCAGAATATTAGCCTGATATCTCCAGTTTTTATTTATTATCTATTAACAAAAATAAGTGGAGTCAACCTATTAGAGGGTCATGCGGATAAGAAATGGGGAGGGAACCAAAGCTATGAAGAATATAAGCGTAATACCTCAGTCCTAATTCCCTATTTAAAATGAAGAATTATCATAAGATCAAATATGTCTTTATCTTATCAATATTATTTGTTACCATAAATGAAACCATGGCAATCGAAACACCGAAATATGCTTTAATTAAAAAAGAGAATGGATTTGAGGTAAGAGAATACCAATCAATGATCATAGCTACGACCAAAGTCAAAAGTAATTATGGAGATGCAACATCAACTGGTTTTAGACGAATCGCGAGCTACATATTTGGCGGTAATTCAACTGGTATGAAGATAGATATGACTGCACCAGTAATAACTAATGTTCCAGATTCTCAAGATATCTACGAAATACAGTTTGTTATGCCCTCAGAGCATTTGATGGAAGATTTACCTGAACCAAACACTAAAAATGTAACCGTTAAAAAAGCTAATCTGGGAAAGACTGCCGTTCTTAGCTTTGGAGGTTGGGCTACAAGAGAAAGAGCATCGCGTTATAAGGAAGAACTAAGAGATCTTCTATTGGTTAAAGGTTATAAGACAAATGGTAAGTTTATGGTAGCCCAATATAATTCACCCTGGGCAATACCTCCTTTCAGAAAGAACGAAATAATTGTTCGAATTGACTAGCTAATATCATCAAAATTAATTTAGTCTGTATACTTTTTATTAAATCAAATATTAGAATATGTTATACCATCAAAAAGTCAAATTAAAGGGTGTGAATATTTCAAACGTGATCAAGTCTTTTCACGACAGGAAGTTTGTTGAGTTTTTAATCTCACTACAACCTGTAAAGATCAATAGTTGGGATGGGATTGAGAATGGTATGGAAGCATCATTCTCATTTTGGTTCTTTGGATGGAGGAATATGAAAGTAATTCATGATAATTATGAATCAAGTGAAACCCATCTTCACTTTGAGGACATAGGACTTGAACTACCATTTGGGCTTTCCAACTGGCATCACCATCATATAGTTCAGGCATATGAAGATGGTGTAGTAATCACTGATAAAATAAAGTTAGAATCAAAGAATTACCTAAAGATGTACCTGGTATATCCGATAATGGTCTTCCCAATCCTTGCAAGAAGGATATCTTATAGAATATGGTTTTATAAGCGAGGCTAAAGAAAGTATATTTTTATAGTTATAAAAAACGCTCATATCGCTCATTTAAATCTTGACTTATATTATTTGGGCACAATATATTTGTATTAACTAAGGAGTTAATTATGTCAATTTTAGATGCTGTTGCAAGAGGTGCTGATTTAAAACATTTCAACGAAAAAAAAGAGCCCAAAAATAATTTTGACGCTAAAAAAGCTGATAAAGATCTCAAGGCTTGTCCTGTCTGTAAAACAGTTTGGGAAATAATGGTATTTAATCAAACATTAGACTATAAATACTATCATAATTTTCCAAGATATGGTAAGAAGAAGGGCGTCTGTCCAAGTTGTACAATCAGAATGAAAAATAAATATTATCACAATTCCGAAGTTTTAGACCCTGCTTGATGAATAGTTTAACCTATGTTGATCATATTGCTATTGAATCAACTGATATAAAAAAATCAACAGAGTGGTACCAGAGTAAGTTTAATTGTACTGTCAAATACCAAGATGATACTTGGTCCCTATTAAAATTTGATAATATATCATTAGCTCTTGTTACGCCAGGAGATCATCCTCCACACATAGCTATTGTTGATAAAGATATTGCTAATGTAGCTAATTCAAAAGTTCATAGAGACGGAATCCGCTACCTCTACGAGACCGATCCAGATCTTAATTATATAGAAAAGATTGACAAGCGGTCATAAAGACGACTGTTTAAATATATTTTTACATTCACAGATACCATAAACTGATCAATCGTTAATTTTTATCAAATAGTTTTAAATTATAATACCATAAATTAAAATTCACCTTCAGTGTAATAATTTCGATACTGAAGAGGTGGATAACTTTTGATGTACAAAAAAATATACATATACTTTGGTTTATTGGTTTTTTTAATTGCTCAGCCTTTGATGTTTTTTGATGTAAAAGCAAGTTCTACAATATTTCTAGGAATGTTGGCTCCCATGGCAATGAGTTATATCAACATATTAATTATTTCGAAATTGACCAAAGAAAAAGGACCTCTGGTAACGTTTAGTTTCAATGTCATGCAATTCGTTATTAAAACGATATTCTTGTGTGCAATTACATATATTGGGGTGAAGGTAATTGGTCTCGATTTCAAGGTATTTGTTCCTATTCTCTGTTTTACGTGGTTCATTTTTCATATTATAGAAGGTTTTTATACAAATAGTTTGATAAAATAAACTAACAAGTAAAAGATTATCTCCTAATAATGTTCAAAACGCTCATTTTCTATTTTATTTATCAAAAAAGATTTAGTAATATTGGTTATGAGATATTTAAGTTCAAAAAACGTTGCTGAAATTTTAGGTATCAATATATCTACCCTTAAAAGGTGGACAGACAATGGTACACTCACTTGCACCAAAACTGCTGGCGGGCATCGAAAATTCACAATGCAAAACATACGCGATTTTCATAAGAGCCAAGGAAGTGTAGGAAAAAATACAGATCTTGGTATTGAGAATCGTGACCACAAAAAAATATATAGTTTAATCAATAAAAGTGATTACGCAGGCCTGTCAACAATGTTGGCTGATGCCAGTTTAGAATCAGATGATTTAACAGTTAGTACCATAATCACTGGAATGTACATGAAAGGCATCAAAGTTGAAGATATATGCGATAAAGTAATTGAGCCAAGTAGCATGATCGTAGAAAATGCTCTCCGCCAAGGATACCTATCTCATGTAGAAACCTTTGTAAGTAGAAAAATGATAACAAGAGCAACAGAAGTTTTAAACCAGAATAAACCAAATGGCTCATTCAATGGAAAAACAGCACTCTGTGTTAATTTTGAAGATAACTTACCAGATCTTGGGGTGGTAATGTCTGAAATTATCCTAAGGCATTCAGGATACAATGTTCTTAACAGTGGTTCACATGCTGAACTTGGCGACCTAGAAACCATAATTAAAAAGAAAAATGTAGATCTTATTGTTTTTTACCTGTGTGATATGCAGTGTTGCATGGCAACAGTAAAGGACAATATTCAAAAAACTGAAGACCAGACGGAGATTATTGCAAAATTAGCTCATTCTCTTGGAGTAAAAGTTATTTTTGGAGGCCAGGGCCTTGAATTCCTACCTTCAGTCAAGAACCATACAAATCATACGTTTCTTACCTACAACGAATTCAAAAAAATCGTACTGTAATCAACCTGCTTTTATTCTGTGGTATCCAAATTAGATCCAAAGAGAGCACGAGTACTAAAAAAAGGTAATTTCTCAGGTAAATCTGTTCTCTATTGGATGAATAGAGATAAAAGGGTTGACGATAATTGGGCAATAATCGCAGCGCAGTCAATTGCACTAAAAAATAGAGTTCCACTAATAGTGTGTTTTCAATATCTTGGTAATTTTCCTGATTCAAACATAAGACAGTACGGTTTCCTGTTCAGAGGACTACTAGAACTCAAGGCAAAGTTAGAAAGACTTAATATTCAATTTGTTTTAATTCGAGGAGATGTAAAAGAAGGTTTATCAAAAATAATCGAAGAAGAATTGGTAGGTACTATGATAGTAGATCATAGCCCTTTAAAAGTATATCAAAAAAGAGTTAAAAAGATAGTTAGTATTACCAATATCCCTATTTATCAAATAGATGCTCATAACATTGTACCCGTTTGGATTGCGTCTGAAAAGAAAGAATATGCTGCATATACAATACGAAAAAAAATCCATACCAATTTAGATCAGTTTCTTACTGATTATCCCAAGTTGATAAGGCATCCATACGGAGATATTATCAAAAAAAATCATTCATATGATAAGATCATAAGTAAACTAAATATTGATTTCTCCATTGAAGAAGTGGATTGGTTAATACCAGGAGAAAAAGCAGCAAAAGATAAATTAAGTCTTCTATCTGATTCATTAAGTGGTTATGATCAAAATAGAAATGACCCAACCAAGGAAGCGCTAAGTAACCTTAGTCCATATTTTCATTTTGGTCACATTTCACCTCAAAGAGTTGCTTTTGAAATAAAAAATTCTTCATTAACTAAATCTGATAAAGATTCATTTTTAGAAGAAATGATTGTTCGTCGTGAACTTTCCGATAATTTTTGTGAATATGAATCAAACTATGATTATTTTGACGGATTTCATGATTGGGCGAAGAAAACATTAAATGAACATCGAAACGATGAAAGAGAATATCTATACCCAAAAGAGCAATTTGAATTTGCAGACACGCATGACCCTTTGTGGAATGCAGCCCAAAATCAGATGAGGCAAAAAGGGAAGATGCATGGATACATGAGGATGTATTGGGCAAAAAAAATATTAGAATGGAGCCCTAATCCCGAAGTAGCAATGCAAATAGCTATTGATCTAAATGATAAATATGAATTAGATGGTAGAGATCCAAATGGTTATGCAGGAATCGCATGGAGCATTGGTGGGATACATGATAGAGCATGGTTCGAAAGGCCAGTATATGGAAAAGTTAGATATATGAATTATAATGGTTGCAAGTCTAAGTTCAATGTGAAAAGGTACATTGAAATGTATGAATCTTGTTAAACCAGATAGCCTAGATAATCATAATAAAGAAAACAGACCGCAGTTCTGGGAAGATATTTATTTAGCAGATGATGCGAAATGGGACCTGCAAGGTCCAACGCCTATATTCAAAAAATTTGCAAATAACCTCTCGCTAGGTGATCTATGTATAATAGGATGTGGGCGTGGATATGACGCGATTGAATTTGCGAAAAGAGGTTTTAATGTTACTGCAATAGATTTTGCTCCTTCGGCAATTTTATCTTTAGAAAAAATGGCTCTATATGAAAATGTTGATTTGCAAATTATTGAAAAAGATATTTTTACACTGTTACCTGATTACGAAAACTCCTTTGACTATGTGATAGAGCAAACTTGTTTTTGTGCAATACATCCCAGTCGGCGTAAAGAATATGAGATTATAGTTAAGGGGATATTAAAATTGGGCGGACATCTTGTGGGCTTGTGGTTCCCATTAGATAAGGATATCAAGGAGGAGGGTCCTCCGTATGGCACTACGACAGATGAGGTGAAATCCATTTTTCGAACTGGATGGGAAGTAACCAGAGAAGAATTTTCAGAGTACTCGATCAAACCCAGAAAGGGCAGAGAGAAACTGATTATATTCAGAAATCTAATTTAAGATAATGGCCCATATTCATAAGCAATTTTTAAAATTTTTCCTATGCAGTGTGATCTTTCTTTTTATTACTTGTGAGAATAGAGATAAGACACCCAACATAATAATCATCTTTACGGATGATCAAGGTTATGGAGATCTTGGTTGTTACGGCGCACAAGGTTTTGAAACTCCTAATATTGATTCAATGGCAAAGGATGGTATATTATTCACAGACTTTTATGTTTCTCAAGCAGTATGCAGTGCCTCTAGAGCATCACTTATGACAGGGAGCTATGCTGAACGTGTTGGAATCCAAGGTGCTCTTAGTCCTTGGGCAGTCAATGGCTTAGACCCAGAGACTGAAACGGTTGCTAAATTATTAAAACGTCATGGTTATACGAATGCAATATTTGGTAAATGGCATCTAGGTCATAGAATTGAATATCTTCCTCTCCAGAATGGTTTTGATGAATACTCAGGTCTTATTTGTTCAAATGATATGTGGCCTGTTGACTATGATGGTAACCCACTGAATGAAGATAAACGCAGTTATTACCCACCTATGTCATTCTGGAAGGGAAATGAACCTACAAGTAACATAGAAACCTTGAATGATCAAGCACAGATTACTAGACAAATAACTGAATTATCAGTTGATTTCATTGAAAGAAATAAAAACAACCCTTTTTTCTTATATGTGCCGCACCCAATGCCTCATCAACCAATTGCAGCATCGGATGAATTTCTAGGCAAAAGTGAACTCGGACTTTATGGAGATGTTATAATGGAAATTGATTGGTCAGTAGGGCAGATAATAGATGCATTGAAGAAAAATGGTATTGATAATAATACTTTGATCATATATGCTAGTGATAACGGTCCATGGTTGAATTACGGTAAATGGGGAGGGTCTGCTGGTCCACTTCGTGAAGGCAAGGGTACTATGTGGGAGGGTGGTGCTAGGGTACCTTGCATAATGCGATGGCCAGATAAAATAACACCAGACCAATCAATAACAAAAATTGCATCTACAATAGACATCTATCCAACAATAGCTGAAATCGTAGGAGATGAAATAAATGGATATGCGAATGATGGTGTCAGTCTAATGCCTATTCTAAATGGTGATAAAAACTCTAACCCAAGGAATGAACTTTACTATTATTATGGTGAGAAACTCATTGCGGTACGTAAAGGGAAATGGAAGCTGGTTTTTCCACATGTATATCGTTCCTATGAGGGTGTTGAAGCTGGTAAAAATCTTCATCCAGGACCATATAACAAAGGGAGTTCAGGATTAGAACTCTATGATCTGATCAATGATATTGGAGAGAGAAAGGACGTAGCAGCACTTTATCCTCATATTGTTCGAGAATTAGAACAAGTTGGTAACCTGGCAAGGTCAAAATTAGGAGACAAATTAACCAATGAAATTGGGACAGAATCTTATGCTGCAATATGTGGATATGAGCCAGATTTTATAAAAATTGAGAATATGGCAGTTGGAAGTGGTATTACTCTAGAAAATCCTCCCAACAAAAAATATAAGGGTGAAAGTGATCGCGCTCTGATAAATGGTATGGGTGGTACTATAAATTATCAAGATGAATCTTGGCAAGGATTTGAAGCGGA
>CEVW01139962.1_pt1 | contig 17051 bp, 9 predicted proteins | sample 427061 | NCBI WGS metagenome assembly CEVW01 (sample SAMEA2623774, study PRJEB7988) | marine metagenome | biome: marine biome (ENVO:00000447); feature: surface water layer (ENVO:00002042); material: "saline water (ENVO:00002010), including plankton (ENVO:xxxxxxxx)" | depth 5 m
TCAATAATACCATCAACATATAATCCTGTAATTGGATCACCATTACATACATTTGGAGAAATGCATGAACCATCATCTACAGTAGCTGTAGCATCATAGTTACCTGCAGAAGGGTCAGTACAACCATAAATATCATAAGTGCATGTACCATCATCTACAGTAGCTGTAGCGTCATAGTTATTTGCAGTTGGATCTGTACAGCCACTTATTAATCCTATATAGACAGAGTCAGTAACTGAACATCCTACTTCATCAGTAATAATCACAGAGTATATTCCAGCACATAAATTTACTATACTATTTGAAGTGCCTCCATTACTCCATAGATAGGTTACATTACCATTGGTATTTGTCGTATTAACAAATGCCCATCCGTCACAGGCAGTTAATGAAGAATTTTGATAAGAATATATAGTTGTAGATAAATTGCAATATAAACAATGTGTTCCGTCATCAGTATTTGCAGTAGGATCGTAATTATATGCCACTGGGTCTGTACAACCATCTACAATAGCTATACATGAATTATCATCTGTATTTGCTAATGGATCATAATTAAATGCGTATTGATCTGTACATCCATAAATATAAGGTATGCAACTTCCATCATCTATATTTGCATTTATATTATAATTAAACATTGTGGAATCTGTACAACCATAAAGATTTCCAATAACAATAGTTTGACTAAGAGAACATCCAGCACTATCTACTACAGTATAAGTATAGGTGTCATTACATAAATATGTTGCAGTATTGGAGTTACTTACAGTTACTCCTAAGCTATTTGTCCAAGAATATGTAGATATTGGATAGCTTGACAAAGTAAGACTCATAGCAAATCCATCACAAGAAGTTGTATCTGATGGAATACTATAATAGAAGGTGTTAGTGATATCACAGTAATAGCAACTGTTATCTTCACAGGATGCACTAGCATCATAATTTTCAGCAAGGGAATCAGTACATCCAGATAAATTATCAGTAATAGAATAAGTTGTAGATGTCCAAATATCAGCTTCTCCCATTACAGGATTACCCCATGGATCATAAAATGTTGTGGATGTTGGAATAATGCTAGCTAAAATATGACCATTAGCATCTATAATATCAATAGTCACTAGCATATCACCCCAACTTCCCATCCCTGGATCATTATATCCCCACCAACCATTTCCTTCTAAGTCAATTGCATTAAGAATCATACCATTGCATATATCTTGAGGTGCACAAAACGAATATTGGTATGTAGATCCTGGAGCATAACTTTCATTATTATTTAATCCTCCACCTGATACCAATATATTACCATTACTATCAATAATCTCCCATCCAATAGGATTAATAAATGCAGCAGAGTCAATGCTAGAACCTGTATTTACTTCAACTGTAAAGGTCTCAGTATAGCAACAAGATCCATCATCATTAATAGCATTTGAATCATAGTTGTTAGCCGTAGAGTCAGTACAACCTAAAATTCCAAAAACAGTAAAGGCATCTTCAAACATAAGCCATTCATTAGTGTAATGATGCCATACTTCTAAATCATATAAGCCTAAAGGTTGATTAATTGGTATACTTACTTCTCCATATAAAGTAGTCCCTATTGAGGAAATAGAATTTCCATAGAACATATTAGTTCCACTCCACTGACTAAATCTAAAGCTAGATAACGTGGAATTAGCAGGGTCCCAAGGTATGAGATAGTAATAATCTACATTACTTCCACTAATTTCAACATTTAAGGTTTCCCCTTGCTCACCTTCATCAGGGCTTATCCAGTCAATTGAGGGAGTTAATGGTTCAGTAACAGTGAAAGCATTCTCTAACATTATCCACTGATTAGTTGCATGATCATACACTTCTAAGTCGTACATTCCTAATGGCTGATTAAAAGGAATGTTTACGCTTCCTAACAACTCATTACCATTATAATTATATGTATGCCCATAGAACATATTAATACCACTCCATTGACTGAATCTAAATTCAGAAAATGCGCCAGCACCCCCTTCATAAGACATATTTGTCCCGCTAATAGTAACATCTAAGTCAGCTCCTTGCTCTCCATTGTCAGGATTTATCCAATCTACTGAACGAGAGTTTTTAACTGTGAAAGCGCTAAAAGCAAGAGGATACCAACTTGTGTTTTCTTCCCAGGTTAAATCGTATGATCCAGGCTGTTGATTTGCTGGTATTTGAATATTAGTATAAAATCCATAAGAACCAACTGATGAATTCCATTGCCAGTTATATGCATTGTTTGGCACACTGATGCATCCGTAAGTACTAAAACAATCACCAAAATATAAAGGCAATGTACTAGAATACTGAAGAAAATCATTTATATTATCTCCTGAAATAAACACTTGTAAGTTTTCTCCTTGGTCTCCTTGATTTGGCGTTACAGAAATAGAGTTTGCCTGTGTAACTTCAAACCCATTATGTAATGTAACCCATCCGCTAGACTGATATAATCCTTGATCCCAAATTTCAACATCATAGTAACCTGTTGGTTGATTTGATGGGATGTTTACATTTGCAGAAATATACATCAATTGATAAGGTCCTGAATCATCATACCAAGAATTTAAATTACCATAGAAAGTATTAGTGCCTGAATACTGTGTAAATCGAATGCTTGATGTTGGAGACCACTGATCCCCTATGTTAAGATAAGACCCACTTATTGATACACTTAAATTATCACCTTGTCCTGCAGAATTAGGAGATATAGTACTTATAATAGGATTATTAGTGCCGGCAATTTCAATTACTTCAAAGGCATCCTGTAACATAATCCATTGATTACTTCCATGATCATACACTTCTAAATTATAAATCCCTGAATTTTGATTAGACGGGATATCCACAACTCCATACAAATAATTACCACTCTCATATGTTGAGTTCCCATAGAACATATTAGATCCACTCCACTGACTAAATCTAAAATCAGATAAAGTACCAGACCATTGTCCACCATAATCCATACTATTACCACTGATACTTACCGACAAACTTTGCCCCTGAATACCTTCATTGGGATCAATCCAATTAATCTGTGGAGGAAGTACCTGGAAAGCATTTGGTAAGCTTACCCAATCATTTAAAGTGTTGTCCCAAACGTCTAGATCATATATCCCTGATGGTTGATTAGATGGAATATAAATATAGCCAGACACATTTTGACATAGATTATTTCCACAATTATCTTCCCACCAATCTATAGAACCATAAAAAGCATTAGTTCCTGAATATTGACTAAACCTAAAATTTGAGGTTGGAGACCATTGAGCTCCTACATCTAAATTACCTCCAGAAATACTTACCCAAAGATTATCTCCAGGAGATCCCGCACTTGGATATACATTAGTAATAAAAGGTGCGGTTGGCTGATTTACTACAAAAGCATTAGCAGAAATCACTTCAGGCATTCCGTCAGACCACTTCATTAAATCATAAACAAGAACATAGTTCATGTCTGATGGAATACTAATGGTACTATAAAAACCATATGTTCCTAAAGTAGAATTATACTGCCAATTACTCACATTATTAGGAATATCAATCTCATATTCTGGCCAACCCATTTGCCATGGATCAGAACCTATGAAAAGACTAGCGGTATTAGACCACATATCATAAAAATCAGAAGTAGAATTACCAGAAATAAAAACCGTTAAGCTCTCCCCTAATTCACCATTGTTTGGAGTGATAAAAGTTTGTGCCGATATGTTCAATGTAGAAAGAATAATACTACATAAAAAGAATGCTTTTCTCATATTTTGTCGTAATAGTAAATAGCCTTGTTTTAAAGTCCCAAATATAAGTAAATAATAATATTAAATTTATTAGTAATGGAAATTAGATAATTACTAGAAAATTATCTAGTTTTTTTATTTTTTTTCTCTTTTAAGTCAGCTTCATATTGCATTAATGCAGCTAAATAATCAATGTTTTTATTTACTCTAATATTAAAGATGTCTTTTGTTTTTTTAGAAGTATAGTATGGTTTTTTATCAAAACCACTCATCCATTCCTCTAAAGCTTTTTGTTCCTGTACATTTGAATTTTCAAAAACTGAGTTAATCCATCTTTTTGTAATAGTTTTTAGGTATAAATCATAATTATCCTGAATATTTTGCTTCTTTCTTTTCCAATAAGGCTTTACTTTACTTTTTAAAATCACATCTAAAGCTTCTACATATTTCTTTTCATTATATAATATTGCTGCTAAGTTAACTCTACTCTCTTTAAAGGTAGGATTTACTTTAAAAACTTGCCTGTAGAAATACTTTGCTTTTTCGCTATTGCCTTTCATTTGATATGATGTTGCTAAATTATTAAGAACATGTACATGGTAGGGATTTGTTTGATAAGCCTTTTGAAAATCATTAAAAGCTAAATTATATTTCTGCTGGTTAAAATAAGCTACACCTCTGTACCATAATAAAGGAGTGGATGTGTCTTCCATCTCATAATAATTTTTATTGTAAGCCTTATCTATTGCCTTTATTAGGTAATTCCATTTACCTTTATTCTTGAAGTTCATGGCATTAGCTGAGTGTATTTGTCCTTCATATCGTATTGAGGCTACATAAACAGCAAAGAAACTTATTGATAAAAGGATCAGTTTAAACCAATATGAAGTTTTCTTGTTTGTTTTTTTAATTTTCCCTGCAATTATAAATGATGCTAATAGAAAGAAGATAATATTATGACTAAACCTTTCTAAAGGAAAATCGACTAAGCTTATAAATCCAAATCCCAAAAAACATGAAAATAATAGAGAGTAAAATATTCCATCTGTTTCTTCTCTGTTTTTATGTAAGAAATATGAGTCTTTAAGTAAAATTATAAACATTAAAATATAAGCGATGCCTGCGACTATTCCTCCTTCAGAGAATACCCATAAAAAATCACTGTGAGGTCTTTGTGCAAAAGACTTTCCTAGTGTGCCTTCATATAGTCCATATTTCCAAATATTAACACTCCAATTTCCAGGCCCTACTCCAAATAGAGGTTGTTCTTTAATAAGCTGAAAAGAACTATTGTATAGTTTATATCTACCCGATGATTTGAAGTCTAGAGTCTTATTGAACTCCTCTACAAATGCATCATATCTATTTGTCAATTTTACTGCTGAATATCCGATGCTAAGTATAATAAGTCCGCCTAAAAGTAATCCAATAACATGTTTCTTCTTTAGGCTATTTTTATTTAATATAAATACAGAAATACTAAAAATGCCAATTGCAAATAATACTGCTCTTGTCTGTGTTTGGATTAATGTTAATGCCATCAAGAAGATAGCGATTGCACTTAATATTTTCAATGCTTTCTTGCTTATTATGAATACATAAATTAAAATAGGTAATAATAAAAAATGTATAGATGAGAGTAGATTTTTATTTCCCATAGTAGCAGCAATTGCATCAAATTCCCAATTTCTCTTCCATTCTGATTCAATGGCTATGATATCAGAGTAATTAGTTATTACCTGAAAAAAATAAATAGACGATAACAACAAGGAGAAGAAAACAAATGAATTTAGTAATGGTTGATATCCATTATCTTTAATAAAGTGTACTAAAATAATTGTAAATATATAGGCTAGAAATAACTTAAGGATAATATAAATAGACTCTGAACCAAATCCATTATAGAATGCTGAAAGTATATAGCTAAGAATCATAATACCAAAAATTACTTTTAATGGATGAGTTATGATCTCTTGATAAATAGTTTTGTTTGATAAAATGTAAAAAACTAATACTCCGCTTAAAAGTAGAGATAGCATTAAAAATCTAATAGCTAATGTTGGATCTGACGTAGAGAATGATACAATTAGAGGTATAATTGCTATAAAGACTTGTAGTAGTTTCTTCATAATACAATAATACAGAAAATTACATAAAATATAAGTGCGAAATAATCTTAGGTAGTAAGATTTTGTTTACATCCTATTTAAATAATTCAAGAAAGTTGATAGAAAAATAACAGCTTGTGTTAGATTTTATCTACTCATATCTCCAGTTAAGATTCTAATAAAATCGATTAATGCCCAAATACCTAGACCACCAAAAGTAAGTAGCATTAAAATTCCGTATGTTGTATCTCCCATTATAAATCTATGAACTCCTAGGGTTCCAACAAAAAAGCAGATTACTGCTAATCCCCAATCAACACTACTATAGACAGGAGCTTCAACTGCTTGATCATCAGTTTGTGTAAGAACAGCACTATTTTGTTTAACCGGAAATGATGCATACATTATGTTAGAGATTGTCATTAACATAATTACACAAAACAATATTTTTTTCATAAAATTAGATTATTTGTTTCAGCAAATGTAAAAAATATTCTTGATGATTATCTGATTTTATCTATGTCTTCTGATAAATTAATAGAGAACTTCTTTGCATCTTCAATATAAAGATGATTTCCATCAGTGTAAGAATATTTATCAGAATAAATAGAGTGATCTAAGTATTCTATATTCATATTATTAGCAAGAGTTTGAATCCTTTTATTAAAATCTGGATCAAAAGCATCTTCAATAGTTAATAAAGATTTATGTACAGGAACTCTCACTAAATAAACCTTACCATGATCGTTTAGAAGTTTTATTGTTTTCTTTAAATAATTAAATCTAAATTCAGAAAATTTATTTTTACTCACTAACTTAAGATATGATTTAACCTTATTTTTAATGTTATTACTAGCATATGCGCTATCCATCCTTGTATAAACCTCTAACAACCCATCTTTGCGCAAATAAGTGTATGAGCCATTTATTTTTCTTATTGTATTTTTATTATTAGAAAGAATATCTGATTCTATACGTTTTAATAGTAAATTACCCCAACCTTTTTTATACTTCTTGATAAGATATTCATAGTTTGGAGAAGAATTATAGTATTTCATCGAATAAAAAATGCTTTCAATATCAATCTCAGACTCATTAAGAGTAGTGTCAACTGATATTGACCAGGGATCAATAGTTACAATAAAAATCCCATTCTTACTTTCTGTGTTTATTTTTTTCTTTATTGCATTAAAATATTGTTCTCCGTATGAAGAATTATTTAGAGAAAAGGAATAATTATAAATACTATTAACTTTTTCTAGATTTAATATAGAATCAAGAATTTCAGGATGGATTCCCTGTGCAGCTCTAGAAGTTCCAATGATTAAAGAGTTTTGTTTTGGTGAAGTAAATCTTGAATAGAAGTTATCTGTAGAACCATCAGAAAATTGTGCTAAAATAAGGTGTAAAACAACTACTGAAGATGATATAATTAAGATATTTTGGATAAATCTATACATTTTAGAATTAAAATTGAAAATAAATAAATGTATTCTGTGTAAAAACACCAAAAGTAATAATCATTAGAATAATTGTAAAATAAATACTCCATCTATTAAATTTACTAAGATTGTTTACGTCTAAAGCATGCTTCTTTTCTCTATTTATCCACTCAAATATCAAAAGTATAGCTATGCAAAATAACGTATATATCATTTCTAATTTTGGTGTAATTAAATCTGGTAGAGTAAATATAGATTTATTTATTATGCCAAACAAATATTCAAAACCATCATTAACACTTTCTGATCTAAAGAAAATCCAAGCAATTACAGTTAAAAAGAATGTAGTTAACATAGAAACTAATTCATTAATTGATGGTAATAATGTGTCTTTTGCAACAATATCCGTATTGATACGATTTCTTTTCATTAGCATAATAGGCAGAAAATATAAAGCATTAAGAGCTCCCCATATAATAAAAGTCCAATTTGGACCATGCCAAAATCCACTAACCAAGAAGATTATAAAAACATTTCTTATTTTTTGATAGCTTGTTCCACGGCTACCTCCTAGCGGTATGTATAAATAATCTCTAAACCATGTTGATAGAGATATATGCCACCTTCTCCAGAATTCAGCTATATCTCTAGAAAAATAAGGGAACGAAAAATTTTGCATTAACTTGAATCCAAATAATCTCGCTGTTCCAATTGCAATGTCAGAATATCCTGAGAAATCACCATATATTTGGAAAGCAAAGAATATAGCACCTAATATAAGTGTGCTTCCAGAGTAGTCTGAATAATTATTAAAAATTTGATCAGCAAAAACAGCGCAATTATCTGCAATTACAATTTTTTTGAAAAACCCCCACAGTATTTGTCTCATTCCGTCTACTGCTTTGTGGTATTCAAAGATTCTTTTATTGTAAAATTGTGGCAAAAGATTTTTTGCTCTTTCTATTGGTCCCGCTACTAGCTGAGGAAAGAAACTAACAAATGCAGCAAAAGAGACTATATTGCTACTGGGAGTCATCTTATTTTTATAGATGTCAATTGTATAGCTTAAAGTTTGGAAAGTATAAAAACTAATACCAACAGGAAGTATAATGTCTAAGGATCTAGAATTTATTGATGATCCAAAGAATGAAAATGCGTCTATAAAGCTTTCTAAAAAGAAGTTATAATATTTAAAAAACCCTAAGAATCCAAGATTAATAAAGAGACTTGTAAGTAATAATAATTTTCTCTTATTCTTATTACTAGTAATATACAATTGATTTCCTACAATGTAATCAACTAATGTGCTAAACGCAATTAAAGATAAGAATCTCCAATCCCACCATCCATAAAAAATATAACTAGAGATGGTTATTAATAAGTTCTGCCGTAATATATTTTTATTGATTACAAACCAATAAAGAATAAATATTATTGGTAAGAATATTGCAAAATCAATAGTGTTAAATAGCATTATTTAAATTAGTTCATAAGAAATGAAAACAAAATTACAGAAAATTACAGAAAGAGTATAAACAGAAAGTATAAGCTTAAAATGTTGATGTTTTCTACCCTTATTACTATAAGTTTTTAATTTTTATAAGTAAGTATAATGTCGCTAATTATTCTAGAAATATTCTTTTCTCTACAGTGCCGTCACGGTATATGTAGAATAATGGTGCTTGTTTATTTACTTCAGATTTTCTTCCAAATAAATCAATAATCTTAATTAATTCTTTATTTGAATTTATATCTGCAATGCTTGTAGGTACATTAGAAACCGTAAAGAATTCCGTTGTAATACACCCTTGTTTGTCTGTAATTATGCAAGTGTAATTACCATTACTTAATGGTGTAATAATTGATAATGTATCACCAGTGTTCCATGAATAGTTGTATGGAGGTGTACCTCCATTTGCATTTGCTGTTAAATCAAGCATAGATTGGCTTATTGTGGCAGTTAGAAGCGATGGCTCATTGACGATATATGTTTCAACTGTACTATTACCATTTGCATCTGTAACAGTAATAATGTAAGTTCCAGCAGTTAAATTAAAAATATCTTGATTTGTCGATGTAAATCCATTTGGACCATTCCAAGAGAATGTAAGAGGAGATGCGGTTCCAAAAACATCTAGTATAATAAAGCCATCACTTTCACCATTGCAACTTACATTTGTTAATTTGTCTAAGTCAACCATTGCAGGAGATATTACAATATTACTAAGTGAATTTCCTAAATAGTAAGTAAAATCTCCATCAGTATTACCTATAGAATCAAGTGTGATTTCTGCTAGATTCCATTTTACGTTAGGGTCATTAGTTTTCCAGCTATAAGAGCTTGACTCCCAATAAACTGCATTACTAGGGTCAGGCATCCATTGAGACAATCCTAAGGTTGTATCTGTCAATCTATAAAGAGTATTTTCAAATTCAAAATTAGTTTCAAATACTCTCAAAGCATCAAATGTGCCATTAGGTATTTGTACTTGTCCCCATCCATCAACAATATATCGCTGAGTACTACCTACAATGATCTTTACAGAATCAACAATGTAAGGTCCTGGTATTCCTAAAAAAAGAGCAGGCTGAGGAGGAGATATTAAAGTGTCCCATTCAAAAAAAACTTCAGTATTGATAATGGTATCTAAATAATTTAAAGAGGTAGGCAATAACATCCTATTGTAGGGGTAAATCATCCCAGCATCAACAAAGCCAACTGCTGCTAGTCCATTGACAGATTTATTTAAATAATAATACACTGCAGAGTCTAACTTTACACAAATGTTACTAGTAGGAAATGTAGAGGCATATGGAGTTGTTACAGGATCAATAAACCCCAAAAGCATTTCTGGAGTTCCTGAAGCGCTAGAGTAATCCCAATTTTGATTTGATCCACTAGAACCAGGTAAAAAAGTGTTGTTATCATATGCTGTAATTACAGTGTCCCCAATACTTGGAAGATTATTACTTGTTACTGTTATTTGAGAAAAAGATAAGAATGGAATTAGTAAATATAGGTAGATTAATTTTTTCATATAGTTTTTATTTATTGCAAATTTAATAAAATATATAAGTTACTTGTTTTTTCTTAGGTTAAGTCCTTTATCTCCTCTAGATTTTGGCTTTTTATATTTCTTACTTCTTTCTTTACGCCATTTTTCACGATCATTTACTTTCAAGTTTTTTGCTTTTTTTTCATGAAATCCAGAGTTCTTGCGCTCTACTTCTTTATTATTTCTAAATATATTTTTACCTCTAATTCTAGCTTCTTCAGTTGTAAGTTTTGTATTGATCTCTACTTCCTCAGGAAGAGTAAGCTCAGGAATATCCATATCCATTAATTTCTCAATATTATTTTTGTATATCGATTCTTCTTCTGTATAGAAAAGTATTGAGTTTCCTTTTTCATCAGCTCTACCAGTACGGCCGATTCTATGCATATAATTTTCAGCAAACCTTGGCGTGTCAAAATTAATAACGTGAGATATCTTGTTGAGATCTATACCTCTTGCGATTATATCAGTAGAAATTAGGATTCTTACTTTTCCTTCATCATATTGATTAATGGCTCTGAATCTATAGTTTTGTGATTTATTAGAATGAATTATTGCAAGTTCAGAGAAGTAAAATTCTGACATGGATTCATATAATCGATCTGCAATTCTCTTACTTGAAACAAATACTAGTACCTTTCTCATTTTACCTCTATCTTTTAAGATATATGACAATAAGTTTTCTTTTGTATGATAATTTGGAACGGCATATTTAGTTTGAGATATATTGTTAAGTGGAGTTCCGCTTAATGCAATTTGTATCTTTTCAGCGCTACTATAAAAGCTTTTAATAACCTTTTCAACTTCTTCTGTCATTGTTGCTGAAAACATAATATTCTGTTTTTTGGTAGGTAATAAATCAAATATATTAGTTAACTGAAAACGAAATCCTAAATCAAGCATTAAATCTACCTCGTCAATTACTACTTTTTTAATTCCTTTAAGTTGTAATGCACGACAAAGTGCCAAATCATACAATCGCCCTGGTGTTGCAACTACAATGTCGGCTCCTATTTCCAGCGATTTTTTTTGTGTATTTATATTAGTGCCTCCGTAAACACCAACAATTCTACAGCTAATATATTTTGTTAGCAGTACTAAGGTATTAACTACTTGATTTACTAGCTCCCTTGTAGGTAAAAGAATTAAAATTCTTGGATTATTTTGTTTAGAATACGATAGCTCTTGTAATAGTGGTAAACAATATGCAATTGTTTTTCCCGTACCAGTTTGAGAAATTCCAACCAAATCGTTACCTGATAGTATTTTAGAAAATGTTTTCTCTTGTATAGGTAATAGATTTATAAAACCTAGATCTTTAATAGCATTCTTAAGTTGCTTATTTAAGTTTATTTCGTTAAACATACTCATAATTACTAATTTAATAAAATTACTGTTATTATAAGTGCAAAATCATAGTTATTTTTTTTGCATTTCATCTAGTTCTAACCATCTTATTTCCTTCTCGTCAATAAGTTTTATAACCTCTGCTAACTTTGTACTTTTACTTATCATTTCTTCCATTGCAATATTAGGATTTTGTATGATTTCTTCAAGCTTCTTTTTTTCTAATTCTAATTCCTTCAATTCACTATTTAAATTATCGAATTCAAATTTATCATTAAATGAAAATTTACTTTTTTTATTTTTAGATTTAGTATTTTCTTTTTCTAGATGTTGAATTTTTTTAAACTCTTTTTCTTTCTTTATTTGTTTACTTCTGTAATCAGAATAAGTGCAATAATGATCCTCAATTTTACCATTACCCTTAAATACAAAAAGATGCTCAGTAAGTTTGTCCATGAAAAACCTGTCATGTGATACCAAAATAAGGCATCCTTTATATTGCAATAAAAACTCCTCTAGTTTCGTAAGTGTCAGCAAATCAAGGTCATTAGTTGGTTCATCTAAAATTAAAAAGTTAGGGTTTTTCATCAATACTGTCAGCAAATGTAATCTTCTTTTTTCTCCGCCACTTAATCTTTTAACTTCTGTAAATTGCATTTCAGGAGTAAACATAAAATGTTCTAATAATTGTGATGCGCTTACTTTTGTTTTGTCAGACATTACAATAAATTCTGCAATATCCTTAAGAACTGTTATTACTCTTCTATTTTCATTTTCAATAAAACTTCCTTGAGTAAAGTAGCCGTAATTGACTGTTTCACCAATATTAATATTACCACTATCTACTTGCAAATTTCCAGTAATAATATTAAGGAATGTACTTTTTCCAACACCATTTCTTCCTAGAATTCCTATCCGTTCTCCCTTTTTAAAAGTATAATCAAAACCATTAAGGATATTAATCTTGCCAAAAGATTTTTTAATATTTTTGAGTTCAAGAATTTTACCTCCTATTCTATCCATCTTTACATCAATATTGATTTCTTTTTTTATACGTTTTGATTTTGCTTTCTTATTTATTTTTTTAAAATTATCTATCCTAGCTTTTGATTTTGTAGTTCTAGCTTTTGGAGATCTTCTTATCCATTCTAGTTCTTTTTTCATTAGCCTCTGTGCTTTTGCTATTTCAACATCAAAGTTACTCTCTCTCTTTGCTCTTCTTTCTAAAAAGTAAGAGTAATTTCCATTATGATGATATAGCTTACCGCCTTCTAACTCAAAAATATGATTGCAAACCCTTTCTAAAAAATATCTATCATGGGTCACCATTAAAAGAGTAATATTTTGTTGTTGTAAATATTTTTCTAACCATTCTATCATTGATATGTCAAGATGATTCGTTGGCTCATCCAGCAATAGTACGTCAGCATTCTCCAAAAGCAGTAATGCTATAGATAGTCTCTTTTTTTGTCCGCCTGATAAGGAACCTACTTTTTGCTCTAAATTAGATATATTGAATTTTGACAATATTTGCTTACTTCTTCTCTGATAGTCCCAAGCTTTCTCTGATTCCATTTTAACAGTTAACCTCTCTAAATTCTCTAGAGATTTCTTTGTATTTTCTTTGCTGTGCTTTTTAGCAGCTTCCTCATATTCTTTTACTAATATGCTGACTTTGTTATGTGTAGTTTTTATTAGTTCATTTATACTAAGATTATTTTTAAACACAGTGTCTTGTTTAAGGTAGGATACTTTACAATTATTTCTAAAAATAACTTCTCCTTCATCTGCATTATCAGATCCAGAAATTATTTTTAATAATGATGATTTTCCAGCACCATTATTTGCTATTAATGCTATCTTATCTCCTTTAGAAAGTCCAAAGTTTAATCCTTTAAATAGAATTTTTTCTCCAAAATTTTTAGCAAGATTATCTACTGATAGGAGATTCATTTTATACTATTTTTTCCAGCTAGATAGCCGCTTGTCCATGCTGCTTGAAAATTAAAACCACCTGTAACGCCGTCAATATCTAATACCTCTCCAGTAAAATAAAGTCCCTTATGTATTTTACTCTCCATTGTTTTCATTTCTATTTCTTCTAGTTTAATCCCTCCGCATGTAACAAACTCCTCTTTATATGTTGTTTTACCACTAATCTCATATTCATCATTAGTTAGTTTATTTATTAAACGATTCTTTTCTTTCTTACTTAATTCATTCCATTTTTTATCTTCTTTTATATTAAGATTTTTAAGTAAAAACATCCATAATCTCTTTGGTACTTTAAAAGGATTGTGCTTGTAAATTATTTTTTTACTGATTAGTGTTGTTTCTAAATCTTTTCTGAGTTGATTTTCATTTATAGAAAGCCAATTTAATGATACACTAAAGTCATAATTGAAACTAGCAAGCTCTCTTGCGGACCATGAGGAAAGTTTTAAAATTGCAGGACCGCTAAAGCCCCAATGTGTTATTAATAACGGCCCTTCGTTTTTAAGTTTAGTTCCTTTTATAGTTGCAACTACTTTAGGCACACTAAGTCCCATCAACTCACAAATAGACTTATTTTTAAGATTAAATGTAAATATTGATGGTATTGGTTTATTTATTGTATGACCTATTTCTTCCAACCAATTGTAGGCTTCTCTTTTGGGACTTCCTCCCGATGCTATAATTACTTTTTCAAAAAATAATGACTGATCATTTACTGTGAGAATAAATCCTTTTTTGGTAGTTATTATTTTGTTGACTGAGCTTTTTATAGATATTTTTATTTTGAGTGATTCTGCAGTATTTATTAATATGTCAATTATAGTTTGTGACGAATTACTTATGGGAAAAATTCTTTTGTCATCTTCGGCTACTAATATAATTCCTTTATTTTTGAACCAATTTACTGTGTCTAAAGTGCAAAATTTATTAAAAGAACTTTTAAGTTGTTTTCCACCTCTAGGATAATTCTTAATAAGTTCAGAAATACTAAAAGTAGCATTAGTAACATTACACCTTCCTCCCCCAGATATTTTCACTTTTCTTAGTACAGAAGTAGCTTTTTCAAAAATTGTGATAGTTGTATTTTGTTTTATCTCTTTTGCAGTAATAGCAGCCATAAACCCAGCAGGACCACCACCTATAACTGCAATTCTCATTTTTTATTTTTTTGCTCAATGAGGCAGATAAAAAGGCATGTCTGTATTAATATTATAAAAATAAAATAGAGAGTTGAAAGTGTTATAAGATTATTGAACAAAAATATTAAGTATAGGTGAATAAATCCTGCTACATTTATTGAGCCAATAGTAACATACAAGTCTCTTCTTTTTTGATCTTTTAATAAATAGATTAATATAGCTATTAAACAGTAAGAAGATCCTAAGAATTGCTGAAGAAGATTTGCTATATCCCCATTAAGACCGTGCATTATAAATAATGCTATTTTTTGAGTGAAAAAAAGATTTGCAATACCAAAAAACATAAATATGTAAGAAATTACAAGTAGAGTTACTGTCGTGAAAGATCTTTGCATTTTTATATTGTTTTTGTAGATATACAAAAGTAAATAAAATATGTGTATGTATAGAGGTCTTTGACTAATTATTAGCTAGCTCTATAATTGATTTTACGCATTCTTAAAGACTTTGGTGTTATTTCTAAGTATTCATCTGCTTGAATGTATTCCATGCATTCTTCTAAAGAAAAATCAATTTTTGGAGAAATTATTATTGCCGCATCAGATCCAGATTTACGCATATTTGTTAATTGTTTTCCTTTAATAACATTAACGTCCAAATCATTATTTCGAGTATTTTCTCCAATTACTTGCCCCTTGTAAACTTTAGTTCCAGGAGAGATGAAGAATCTTCCTCTTTCTTGAAGCTTACCAATTGAAAACGCTGTTGCAGTTCCAGAATCTACAGAAATTAAAGATCCCTTAATTCGTTCTGATATCTGGCCTTTATAAATACCATATTCTCTAAATCTATGTGTCATGATTGCATGTCCTGAAGTTGCAGTTAGGATATTATTTCTTAACCCAATTAATCCTCTTGAAGGAATGTCAAATTCTAAATGCTCTAAATCACCTTTAGGTTCAATGACTAACATGTCTCCTTTTCTTTGAGTAACTAATTCAATTACTTTTCCAGAGAAATTAGAAGGCACATCAATTACTAAAGTTTCCATTGGTTCATGCCGATGCCCGTCAATATCTTTATAAATAACTTGTGGCTTCCCTACTTGTAATTCAAAACCTTCTCTTCTCATTGTTTCAATTAATACTGACAAGTGAAGAATACCTCTTCCAAATACATTAAATTTATCCTCAGAAGAACCATCTTCAATCCTTAATGCTAGGTTTTTTTCTAATTCTTTATATAGCCTTTCTCTTAAATGCCTTGATGTGCAAAACTTTCCTTCATTGCCAAAAAATGGAGAATTATTAATTGTAAAAAGCATGCTCATGGTAGGCTCGTCTATAGTAATTCTTGGTAGTTCTTCAGGTTTTTCAATATCTGCTATTGTATCACCAATTTCAAAATTCTCAACCCCTACAATAGAGCAGATTTCACCGGAACGTGCTTTTTTAACTTTTAGCTTTCCCATACCTTCAAAGACATGAAGTTCTTTTATTCTTATTTTCTTTTTAAGTTTATTAGACTTACATATTATGTATTCTTTTCCTTCTTCAAGATCTCCTCTAAAAATACGCCCAATTGCTATACGTCCTACAAATTTTGAATAATCTAATGATGTAATTTGCATTTGAGGAGTTCCCTCAATGTAAGGAGCTTCAGGTATTTGCTCAATTACTGTATCTAATAATGGGAATATGTTACTTGTTTTATTTTTCCAATCTAAGCTCATCCATCCTTCTTTAGATGATCCAAATATAGTAGCAAAATCTAATTGTTCCTCGCTAGCATCAAGGTTAAACATTAAATCGAAAATTCTTTCTTGTACTAAATCAGGCGTACAATTTTCTTTGTCAACTTTATTTATAACTAGTATAGGTTTTAAACCTAATTCAATAGCCTTGCTTAATACAAATCTTGTTTGTGGCATTGCCCCTTCAAATGCATCAACCAACAAAAGAACCCCATCTGCCATTTTTAATACACGTTCTACTTCTCCTCCAAAATCAGCATGTCCTGGTGTGTCAATAACATTAATTTTAATATCTTTATAAATAACAGAAACATTCTTTGATAGTATTGTAATACCTCTTTCGCGTTCTAAGTCATTATTATCTAATAATAACTCTGTTCTTTCTTGTCTTTCATCAAGAACTTTACATTGATCAATAATTTTATCAACTAATGTAGTTTTACCATG
>CEVW01005013.1_pt1 | contig 17018 bp, 18 predicted proteins | sample 427061 | NCBI WGS metagenome assembly CEVW01 (sample SAMEA2623774, study PRJEB7988) | marine metagenome | biome: marine biome (ENVO:00000447); feature: surface water layer (ENVO:00002042); material: "saline water (ENVO:00002010), including plankton (ENVO:xxxxxxxx)" | depth 5 m
GGAATGTGGATACAAAATTAAAAAAATCAAAGTTGCTGGAAGGGGAACTTATGTTTGTTTAAAATGCCAAAAGAAGTATAAAAGAAGGTAGTTTGAAAATGTTAGACCCATTAAAAATTTTAGAAGAAGAGTGGAGGAATATCCAAACAGGAATCAAAACATCGAAACACGATTATCATTCCTTTGTATTATCTACAATACGAAGTAATAATCCCGATTCAAGGACAGTAATATTAAGAGCTTTTGATGTGACTGGTCCTTCAATGTGGTTCCACACAGATAAAAGAAGTAAAAAAATATTAGACCTTAACAAAAATGAACAAATATCTGCATTGTTTTATGATAGATCAAGAAAGGTTCAGTTAAGAATCAGCGGTTCGGCAAGTGTTGATGAAAGCAGTCAATCTAATCAAGAAATATGGAATTCAATGAGTCCTGAGAGCAAGCTCTGTTATATGGGGCCATATGCTCCTTCGGAACCACTCATTGATTATGCACCAAATATAATAGTTGAAAAATCCGCACATGAAGTGAATGACGATGATGATGCTCTTGGTCTTACTAGATTTTGTAGAATAAGAATCAACCTCAATAGGCTTGATTGGCTACAACTAGATCATAAAGGCCACAAAAGATTAGAATTTAATTTTAATGAAGAAGTAGAATTTGGATGGATAGCCTCATGAAGTTGAAATATGAAAAAATAATCTTAATCATAATAACTTCATTTTTTATGTCATCATGCGCAAGGTTATATAATGGATCATTTGCTCAATCAGATTTTTCATTAATTCAACCAAATCAATTAGGACCATCCGTTAAAAAATGGGAAGATGGAGTCCGAACCAGTGGGAAGCATAATGAGTTTGAGTGGTGGTACTTTGATGCAAAGTTGGAAGACGGGTCATTATTCGTCTGTTACTTTTATAAAGTACACTTTATAAAAGATCGATTTTTCATTGGCATGAATTATAGTTCTAAAGATCATGGAGAGATCTTCAAATTAAAATATTTTAAGAAAGATCAGGTTTCATTTTCTAAGGATAGTTGCAATGTCACCATGGGTAAGAATTACTTTATTGGTAATTTAAAAGATTACAAGATTACATTATCTCCAGATGATTTTGATGGGTTTGGAATAGATATTGAATTAACTGCAAGGCTTGACCCGTATAGACCTCAAGATGGAATAATCAAAACTGAAGATGACTATTTTGCTTGGCTTGCTGCAGTCCCAGATGGGCACATTGACGTGGACCTAACTGTAAATGGAGAAAAGAAAAAGTTAGTAGGAGATGGATACCATGACCATAATTGGGGAAACACACCACTCCAGCGCTTATTTGATGGATGGACCTGGTTCAGAGGGAAGACAGAAGACCATACCATAATAGCTGCAGAACTTTATACATCTGATGAAAGAGGTGGATATGATATCCCCATTCTTTACATTGCAAATGAAGAGGACGGAATGGTTGTAAATCGTTTCGGACAAGATGGATTATTTACAAGGTATTCTGATAGGATAGAAAATCTTTATAATAAAAATAATGAGCCATACTTCTCAACAATTGATATCCTTACCAAGGATGGTAAACATGTACGGATTTCTGGAAAAGATGTGATTGATAATTCTAACCTTTTTAATAGGATGGGCATGCCATGGCCAATTAAATGGATCATGAATCAAGCAAAAATCGACCCTTATTACACTAGATTTAATAGCGAGCTTAAATATGAAGTGAATGAAAAGTCTAAAGAAGGATTTGGTGTTCTTGAGGTAATGGATTTAAAATGAGTAGTAAAACTCTAATTGAAATAAAAAACGTAACCAAATATTTTGGGAAAGTAAAGATACTAGATAATATTAGCTTTAAAATACCAGATAGATCAGTTGTAGGAATACTCGGGCCAAACGGGAGTGGTAAATCAACATTGATGAGAATCATTTCCGGCCTTATTAAATCTTGGGAGGGGGATATCCTATTTAATGGCAGATCTATAAAAGAAGATAATTCCTACTTAAGCAAGGTTGGGTTTTTAATTGAGGAACCTGCTTTTTATGAACATTTATCTGCAGTCCAAAACTTGACTATCCTGTCTAGGTTAACAAATTTTCCAACAAATAAAATAGTTGATATATTAAAAAAAGTTGAATTAGATGACTTTCCAAATAAGATTGTAAGTGAATTTTCATATGGAATGAAGCAACGATTAGGCATCGCACAAGCAATTCTAAATGACCCTAACATCCTTTTTCTTGATGAACCTAGCAATGGGCTTGATCCTATCGGAATGGTTGAAATGAATAAAATCATAAGCGAACTAAATGCGCAAGGAAAAACAATCTGTATAAGTACCCATGTTCTTGAGCATGTTAAAGACCTATGTAGTCATGTTATTATTCTGAAAGAAGGAAGGTTGGTTTTGAACGATTCTATTGAAAACCTTTTCTCAAGCACAACCAAGTATGAAATTAAATCCACAAACATTAAATCTCTGAAAGCTAACTTGTCTAAACTCACTGATCTTAACATTATTGATGAAACTGATAGAAAGTTAATCATAGATTCAAAATTAAGTTTCCACGAACTCATTAAAACGCTACCTGAAAATATTAAAATACATAGTATAAATAAAGAGCCCGATATCCAGGATTTATTTTTATGATTTTAGTTTTAGTTCGCAATGAGCTTGATAAGGTATTAAAACGTAAGCGCACTTATATAAGCTTCATTTTAATAGGTCTATTAATTCCTTTTATTGTTGGGGCAATAAAGAGCGGAGGCACTACATTAGAAAAAAGTATTTACGGTCAGCTTTCCGACTCATTTTTTTTTATTGGATCTCTTTTAAATGGATATTTGGCAACCTATATAATTGTAGCAGTTTTAATTAATCACATGCCTTTTTTATGTACTATAATTGCCTCAGATATTTTTTCTGGTGAATATTCAAGATCCACTTTTAGAATGTATTTAACTCGACCAATATCAAGAGCTCAGGTTTTAATAAGCAAAGTAATTATTGTCCTAGGTTATACCAGTATACTAATGGTTTTCTTTTTTTTATATACTTTGATTGTAAGTACGATTTGGCTTGGTACTGGAGAACTAGCAGTTTTTCATAAAGGAATCCTATTTTTATCAAATGACCAAGTAACCATTCGATTTATAATTGCATTTTTCATTGCAAATTGCGTCATGCTAACTATATCATTATTATGCCTACTGATATCAACCATCTCAAAAAATAGTGTTACTCCAATTATAATAACCATTAGCATTGTATTCATTGGAACCGCTATAACGTACATACCAATTGAAATTTTTAAAAAGATCAACCCTTATCTTTTTACCGGATATATAAACTCTTTTTTAAAAGCTTTTCATGAACCAATACCATGGTCACATATAGCTTCATTGTTTAGTATATGCCTTATTTGGTCTAGCTTGTTTATTTGGTTATCATTATTATTTTTTACAAAAAAAGATATCACAGACTAATGAGACCAGAATTTAAAACTCTATTAACTATCATTATTGCAACGACTGGACTTACTTCCTCTGATCTTTTTTTAGAAAAGATTATTTTGAAAACCAATGATGAATTTGAAAAAGTTTCTGATTTCCAGGCTAAAATGGTTGTAAGCCTTGACGTCCCTGGGCTTAGAATGCCAAAAAAAGAGTATCAAGCATACTATAAGAAACCAAATAAATTCAAAGCTACTACAAAAGGTTTTGGAGTACTACCCAACACAGGACTCTTCACAAGTCCAGAAGATAATTTTGATAATTTAAAAGATATGATTATCAATAAAGATCAAAGCAAGATTGAAACCAACCACATAATGATCAGTGGTACACTAATCCCAGATAGTCTAAAAGCAAAATTCCCAAATGAATATGCCAAATTATCGTTTAACCCAATTGTAGATGTTTTAGTTGACACAAGCAGGTGGCTTATAAGATCAGTTACAAGTAGAATAGATACTTTGAAACTATTTCAGATAATAAATGATTATGAACTTCATGAAAATAAATACTTCCTACCATCAATATCAAAAGTTGAATATTTTATTAAAGATATGAAATTAGCTAATTGGCTAAAGGATGACCTCCCAAGTATGATTGGTGCAGATTCACAACTAAAAATGAATCAAGATATTGTTAAAGGAATGATAACTGTTAAATATTCTGATTATAAAGTAAACAGAGGCCTACCTGATTATATTTTCAAGAAAAAACGGGTAGACTAAGACATTATCTGAGATAAATAAACCATTATTGCATTCTGAGCATGCATTCTATTTTCAGCTTGGTCAAAAACAATTGAATTACTTGACTCCATAACCGAATCAGTTACCTCTCTCCCTCTCTCAGCAGGAAGGCAGTGCATGAACAGTGTATCTTTTCCAGTACTTTCAATTAAAGTTCTATTCACCTGAAAGGGTGCAAAGATTTTTTCTCTTTCTTCGGCCTCTTCTTTTTGTCCCATAGACGCCCACACATCGGTATAAATAATATCAGCATCTTTTACTGCAGAAAGAGGTTCATGAGATAATTCATAAGATGATAGGCCAGAATCATGTACCATATTGATAGTTTCTGGGTCGGGTTCATATCCTTCTGGACCACAGCAAACAAAATGCATTGGAAATCTAGTAGCTAATTGCAACCAAGAATTGACAATATTATTTCCGTCTCCCATATAGCAGATCTTAAGATCGTCAAGATTTCCTCTATGCTCCCAAACTGTCAAAATATCCGTCATGATCTGACACGGATGATTATAATCTGTTAAACCATTTATAACAGGGATATCAGCATATTCAGCAAGCTCAACAATATGTTGATGATCGAATAATCGAGCCATTATTACATCATTATACCTACTAAATAATCTAGATATATCTTTGATAGCCTCTCTTTTACCTATTCCAATATCATTTGGGCCCAAAAATAGAGCATGTCCACCCATCCATTCAAAACCGGTTTCAAATGATACTCTAGTACGCGCAGAAGGTTTAGCAAATATCATTGCAAGAGACCTATCCTGAAAAGGTTTATAAGTTTCTTTTTTATGAAATTTTATTTTTAGTTCTTTAGCAAGAGATAAAATCTCCCAAAGATCATCAGTATCATAATCAGAGATATGTAAAAAATGTTTAGGCATGATTATTCCTTATAGTATGTATCTGCTAAGGTCTTGGTCTTCTAGGATATCACCCAATGACTCATTAACTGTTTTAGTCGTAATCTTAATTTTTTTATCTCCCCTTTTTGGTTGTTCAAATAGAGGTTTCTCTAATAATGTTGTCATAATGGTGTGAAGACGACGAGCCCCTATGTTCTCCATCTTTGAATTAACATCGGATGCAATCTTAGCAATTGCACGTATTGACGCATTATTAAATTCTAACTGCACATTTTCTGCACTTAAAAGTGCTGTATATTGTTTGATCAATGCAGACCTTGGGTGTGTCAATATCTTTATAAAATCATCCATATTTAATTTATCCAGCTCAACTCTTATTGGAAAGCGCCCTTGAAGCTCAGGTATCATGTCAGATGGTGCACTTACATGAAAAGCACCGGCAGCTATGAATAGTATATGATCAGTTGCAACAACGCCATATTTTGTATTTACATTGCTTCCCTCCACAATTGGAAGGAGATCCCTCTGAACACCTTCGCGACTTACATCTGGACCAGCACCTCCATTACTTCCCACTACCTTATCGATCTCATCTAGAAAAACTATCCCATTATTCTCCATTCGCTCCTTGGCTAAACGAACAACTTCATCTTGGTCTATTAATTTAATGGCCTCATTATCAGTCAAGACCTCACGAGCCTCTTTGACCTTCATTTTCTTTGATCGTTTGTTTTTTGGTAACGAGCTTGATATCATATCTTTAATGTTCATACCAATATCTTCCATCCCCATAGGACCAAAAACCTGCATCCCTATAGTGGGCTCATCCGAGACCTCAACTTCAATAATTTTATCTTCAAACTCGCCGTTCTCTAATTTTTTTCTAATTCTATATCGGGTCCTACCATGACGTTCTTTCAAGGCTTTGTCTTGTTTGGAATCAGCTTTATTATCATCAGGATATAAAATATCCAATATCCGCTCATTCGCAAGTCGCTCAGCTAGTTCAATTACCTCCTCATACTTTTCACGTTCTACCAAAGAGACAGCAGTATCCATAAGATCTCTTACGATTGATTCAACATCCCTACCAACATATCCAACTTCAGTAAACTTACTTGCCTCTACTTTTATAAATGGAGCATTTGCGAGTGCCGCTAATCTTCTTGCTATCTCAGTTTTCCCAACACCAGTGGAGCCAATCATTATAATATTATTAGGCATGATCTCATCTTTCAATTTTCCCTCAACCTGCTGTCTTCGCCAACGATTTCTAAGTGCAATTGCTACAGCTTTTTTTGCATTTACCTGGCCAACAATGTAACGGTCGAGCTCTTTAACTATTTGTCTTGGTGTCAGCTGCTTCATTTAATTTCCAATACAGAAATAGAATCATTTGTGTAAATACAAAGATCGGCTGCTATTTTGAGGGACTGAGCTGCAATCTGCTTTGCAGTTAACTTTGTTTTGGATAATAATGCTGTGGCAGCTGCTTGTGCAAACCCACCCCCAGATCCGATTGCAACAACATCTCCGTCTGGCTCAATTACATTACCATCACCCGCAATGATAAAACTACTTTCCTTATTCATTACGACTAGCATTGCATCTAAATGGCGAAGCATTTTATCCATGCGCCAATCTTTTGCGAGTTCAACTGTTGCCCTAGTCAAATCTCCTTCATATTGTTCAAGTTTTTGTTCAAATTTTTCAAACAATGTGAGTGCATCTGCTGCTGCACCTGCAAAACCTCCTAAAACCTTATTTTGAGCGACCTTGAATTCACGTACTTTGACAGCTTTTTGTTTAAATGCCATATCTCCAAAAGTAACCTGACCATCTCCAGCCATAGCAACACCACCCTTATGACGTACTCCTATGATAGTTGTTGAGCGAATCTTTTTTGCCATCATCTACTATCTTGTTAACTCTTTTAAAAGCTTTGAGTCGCCAGGAAGAACTAGAGTTGTTTTTTTATCAATTATCTTCTCGTACGTTTCTAAAGTACGCATGAATTCATAAAAGTCTGGTGATTTTGAGAAAGCCAAAGCATAGATATCAAGAGCCTTAGCCTCACCCAGTCCTCGTATTTCTTGAGCCTGTTTATAAGCATCTGCTAAGATAACAGTTTTATCTCTATCCGTTGCTGCTCTGATCTTCTGTGCTTCTTCCTCTCCTTCGGACCTGAATTTATTTGCTTGTCGTTTTCGTTCTGCCTCCATTCTTGCATAGATAGAAGCTTCATTCTCTTGAGGAAGATCTACTCTTCTAATTCGAACATCAACCACTTCAATTCCATATTTACTCGTTTCCTCATTACTTGCCAAGGTCACTTTAGACATGATCAATTCTCTATTTTCGGTAATGATCTCAACCATATCATGAGTCCCTAGTTCTTGCCTTAATTCAGAATATACAATATCGTCTAAACGTGTCTTAGCAGTTGGGACCGCTCTTACCGTCTGCAAGAATAATAAAGGATCTGTTATCCGCCATCTAACGTAATTGTCAATGATAAGAGATTTTTTATCCCTACTAAGTATTTCTTCTGGAGGAACATCATATTCGAGTAAACGTTTTTCAAATGAATTTGAAGTTTGAAAAGGTGCAGGAAGTTTCCAATTCAAACCCGGGTCCTTTAATGTTCGAACAGGTTTTCCAAACTGAAGTATAACTATTTGCTCGGTTTCATCAACTATTATGATTGTAGATAGTCCAAAGAGGATTAATAGGCCTACTAATATCAGTGATAATTTTTTCATTATTGTTGACCTCCTTTCATTTGATTGGGATTCAAGTTCAATAGATTTAGCATATTCCCACTATCCTTATCAGGTATGATTATTTTTTCTATCCCAGGGAGTACTTTTTCCATGGTCTCTAGATATAACCTTTTCTCAGTAATGCTTTTTGCTTTTTTATATTCTTTTAAGATTGTTGTGAATTTAGTTGCATCACCTTCAGCACGTTTAATTCTTGATTCTTTAAAACCCTCTGCATCTCTTATCATTGCCTCAGCCTCTCCTCTTGCCTTGGGGATAACATCATTTCTATACCCTTCTGCCTGATTGATCATTCTGTTCTTGTCCTCTTTTGCAGAGGCAACATCCTTGAATGCGCCTATGACCTCTTTTGGTGGTGAGACATCTTGTAATTGAACAGCAACTACATGAATACCAGACTGGTATTTATCTAGGATATTCTGTAATTGTATCTTGGTTTCTTCTTGAATGGTAAACTTACCAGTTGTTAGAGTTTCATCAATTTTATTTCTACCAACCACTGTTCTTAAACTGGCCTCCGCAGCCTCTCTAACTGTTAATTCAGGCTCAACAATGTTAAAAAGATATTCAACTGGGTCCTTTATCTTGTATTGGACAATCATTTCAGCATCAACAATATTTTCATCACCTGTGAGCATTAAACTTTCTTTTTCAACAGTCCTATATTGACCATTTTTTAAACTACGAAATCCAAACTCAATCCTCTTGACCTCAGTCACCTTTGGAGTATTCGCTGTCTCGATTGGCGAAGGGAACTTCCAATTCAATCCTGATTGAGTAACCCTTGTATATTCACCAAAGGTCCTAATAACACCTACCTCATCAGGGCCTACTACATAGACTCCTGTTAACAACCAAACTACTAGAATCCCAATAAGGACTGGTGTTATTTTAAAATTGAATTCAGGGATCTCTACCTCTTGATCTCCTACTATTATTCTACGAGTTGCCATAATTACTCCTTTATATTTCTTTTCTTAATCTTGCAACAGGGAATCCCATTTGATCACGATATTTAGCTATGGTTCTTCTTGCCAAAGTGTATCCATCTTGAGTCAATTTAGCAACAAGCGCATCATCACTAAAAGGCGATTGTTTATCTTCGTTTTCAATCAATCTTTCTAAAGCCTTCTTTATGACAAACGTTCCCAGAATTCTACCATCATTTAATTCTATTGAATCAGTAAAAAAATGTTTCAACTCAAAAATTCCATATGGCGTATCTGCATACTTACCTCTTGTTGAACGACTGATCGTTGAGATGTCCATTTTAACCATATCAGCAACATCTTGAAGTTTTAACGGACGAAGATAGCTCATGTTCCCTGAAAACCATTCAGGTTGAAAATGGATGATCGATCTCATTACATTAACCATGGTCACTCGCCTTTGGTGAATCGCCTCCATAAACCAATTAGCCAGGTCCATTTTATCCTTGATAAATCTTTTTGCATCACCCGCAAGGCTATCATCTTTTATCTGGGTTTCATAGGCTTGGCTTATTCTTAATTCAGGTATTCCGCCATCATTTGTTGTGATGACCCAATCATCTCCATCTTCCCTAACAATGACATCAGGTAAAACTGTTTGAAATCTATCAAGGTAACCTTCACCTGGATTTGGACTCAAATGAGCTATGTGGTCAACCGCCTTATGTAGTTCATCTTTTGTACAATCTAACTTTTCCAATATTTTTTCATAACGCTTGTGCATGAAATCATCAAAATACTTATTTATTATTAAGTGAGATAATGAATTAGACTCATGCTCTAATTGAATCATTAAGCACTCACGTAGCGATCTAGAACCAATTCCCTTAGGTTCTAACCTTTGAACCTTATGAAGTATGGGCTCTACCTCATCCTCTAATAATTCAAAACGATCTGCAATTAGAATAAGATCCGTGTCCAAGTATCCCTTATCATTTGTATTCCAAATAATTTCCTCTGCAATTTCTCTCTCATGGTCATTTATATCTAGATCCTTGAGCTGATCAATTAATTTTTCCAATAATGTATGCCTATCAGGCAAAGGCATCTCTTTTTTCTGTTCAGATAAGTAATAAGTAGATTCATCGCTATACATATCCTCCATTGAGACATCCATATCATCAATAGGGGTCTCATCTTTATCTTCAGTGGATTGATTATCTTCTACTTCAACCTGCTCTAGTAAAGGATTTTGCTCTAATTCTTCAATGATTGCTTGTTCCAAATTCACAGTATTCAGTTGCAATAAACGCGCCTGTAAAACTTGCCTCGGTGCAAGTTTTTGTTTTTGTGATTGAATCTGTTTGAGTACTGTCGCCATCAATCCAGTCTAAATTTTTCGCCGAGGTATAAACGCCTTGCCTCTTCATCATTTGCTAAAAACTCTGAAGTCCCTGATTTCAATATTTGACCATCAAATAATAAATATGAACGATCAGTTATTGAGAGCGTCTCCCTAACATTATGATCGGTTATAAGGACTCCTATCTCCTTTTTTTTCAGAGAATGGACAATGCCCTGTATCTCTTGAACTGCTATTGGGTCTACCCCAGCAAATGGTTCATCTAGAAGAATAAAATCAGGATCCATGCACAAACATCTAGCTATTTCTACTCTCCTGCGCTCTCCTCCAGAAAGCGTATTGCCTTTGCTTTGAGATAAATGGGATACAGACAGGTCTTGTAAGAGTAATCTCATTTTTTCATCTTGATCTTTTTTGGTTAAATCCTTACGTAACTCTAAAACTAATTTTAAATTATCTTCAACTGTCAATTTCCCAAATATTGATGGTTCCTGAGCCAGATATCCTATACCCCTTCGAGCTCTTTTATACATTGCATCATCTGTTATATCGCAGTCATCTAAAAATATATTCCCAATTGTAGGCTTTATCATACCTGTTATCATATAAAAAGATGTTGTTTTACCAGCTCCATTTGGCCCAAGCAAGCCAACAATCTCACCACGCTCAAGGGAAACATCTATATCTTTCACTACCATACGTTTCCCATATTTTTTATGGAGCCCTTTTGCACTCAAGATATCATGCCTAGCCATCATCTAAACTCCCGGCCAGTCACACCTGATGGATTAATGATCTTCCAATTTTCTAGATCTGAATCAGACTCAAACCCGATACCATAGAGTGTATCTTTTTCAAGAGTCGTTATCATGATCTTATCTTTGGTTCTAAGTTTTTCGTTTTTTGAATCCCATACAAGAGTATTTGAATAAAGAGAAATACCACTATCTGAAACTGCCACTACGTTACCGATCGCCTTCATATCATTAGAGCTTTGATCAACTTCAGCTTTATTGGACGTCAGTATGGATGTATGCTTTTCATCTGAATCAAAAAAATCTACAGTCACACTACTGTCCAGCATAATGAATTCCTTTTCATTATATTTTTCTAAATGCCCCGATCTTATTTTTGCCCTTATCATGCCCTGATCAGTTAATATGATGTTAACCTCCCAGCTCTCTTGGTCAGGCATTCCATCTCGAGATGGAAGGTCTTGAATGGACTGTTTTGTACAAGATGAAAATATTACCATTAATAGAATGATTATTGATCGCACAATATTAACTATTTAGTATACGTTCTCTCATGATTTGAATTACTTCTTTGGTTCGACCCTGTTCTGATATGATCCAGGAAATTGCCTCACGGAATGCCCCTTCTCCACCTGAAAGTTCTGTAATATGTGCAGCAATTCTCTTTACGTCTGAGGTTGCATTTGAAACCGCAATAGGCAATGCAACAATGTCCATAACTGGAAGATCTATCAAATCATCACCAATATATGCCATATTGGAATCATTTAGTTCATATTTTGATTTTAGCTCCTCATATGCAGGTAATTTATTCAGCGAACCATTGTACACATCTTCAATCCCCAATTCTTTTGCTCTATACTCCGTAGCAGAAGAATATCTTCCTGAAATTAATGCTACCTTGATTTTTGCGGCACGAGCCATTGCAACTCCAACACCATCATGGACAGAGAATTTTTTTAATTCAATATTATCGGTCCCTTTATAAAAACTTCCATCAGTCCAAACACCATCCACATCGGATATCAGCATTTTTATTTTTTTAAAATCCATTCTTAATTGACCGCATCCCTAATTTTCATCAATGACCTAAGAACTGACTCTAATTTATCAAGGGGCCACTGTGTCGATGCATCTGATTTTGCATTTTTAACATTATCATGGACCTCCATAAATATACCATTGCAGCCTGCAGCAACTGCAGATCTTGCCAATGTTGGGATCATCGACCTCATCCCGCCAGTTGTTTTACCATCTCCTCCTGGCAACTGAGCACTGTGAGTAGCATCAAAGATAACTGGATAGCCAAACTCTTTCATTATGGGTATTGACCTCATATCTGCAACAAGATTATTGTAACCAAACTGTGTCCCTCTATCAGTGATCATTATGTCATCACAATTTGACTCCTTTAGTTTAGCTATCACATTCTCCATATCCCAAGGCGCTAAAAACTGTCCTTTTTTTACATTAACTGGTTTATTTGTCTTACCTGCAGACATCAAAAGATCAGTTTGCCTACATAAGAATGCAGGAATTTGAATGATATCTACAACCTCCGATACAGGCTTGGCCTGTTCAGGAAGATGGATATCGGTTATGACCGGAACATTTATCTCTGACCTTACTTTTTCTAATATTTTCAATCCCTCATCAATCCCCAGTCCTCTAAAAGATGTGATCGATGAACGATTGGCCTTATCAAATGAACTTTTATAAATCATTTGCATATTTAATCGGTCTACAATCTCTTTAATAGCCGTAGCCAAATACATTGCATGTTCATAACTCTCTATTGCACATGGCCCAACAATAAGCCCAAAATCATCAGGCCCAAATGAAACATCTTGAATGGAGACCGTCTTCATTTTATTCCTTTTACTGATGCTTTTATAAATTCTCTAAATAAAGGATGTGCTTTATTCACTCTACTTTTTAATTCAGGGTGAAATTGACCTGCAACGAACCAAGGATGGTCTTCTATCTCAACGGTCTCAATTACGCCTAGTTCCATATTTAGACCAGAAAATATAAGACCGTTATTTTCTAATTTTTTTCTGTATCTATTATTCACTTCATATCTATGTCTATGTCTTTCAGAAATATTCTTTTTCCGATAGGAAGCAAAAACCTTTGTCCCTACTTGCAATTCACAATCATAGGCACCTAGGCGCATTGTCCCACCTTTTATTTTAATTGCCCTTTGAGATTCCATTAAATCAATCACTGGATACCTGGTCTTTTTATCGAATTCCGTGGAATTGGCACCATCAAGGCCACATACATTTCTTGCAAAATCAATGACCGCACATTGCATTCCAAGACAGATTCCTAAGAATGGAACCTTGTTCTCTCTTGCAAATTTAGATGAAAGAATCTTTCCTTCGCTACCACGAGATCCAAAACCCGGCAATAACAATATTCCGTGAACATCTGAAAAAGCAGATTCAGCAGACTTTTCACCCTTAATTTTTTCTGTTTGAACCCACTTTATATTTACCCTTGAATGATTTTCGACACCAGCATGAACAAAAGCTTCCATGACACTTTTATAGGAATCAATGAGTTCGGTATACTTGCCACACATTGCAATGGTAATTTCAAATTTCGGATTTTTATAATTATGAATGAAACTCTTCAAATCATTCAAATTTGGAGTCTTTTCAATCTTCAATCTCTCATTGATCAGATGCCCTGCATTTTGTTCATGCATTGCTAGAGGGACCTCATAAATACTTGGCACATCTCTGCCTTCAATGACATGGTCTGATCTGACATTACAAAATAGAGCAATTTTATCTCTGACAGATTGTTCTATCGAATGTTCAGATCTGCATAGTATCATATCTGGAGCAAGTCCAATCTCACGAAGTTTCATCACTGAATGTTGAGTTGGTTTTGATTTTACCTCTCCACTTGCCTTGACAAATGGCAGAAGAGTAACATGGACTATCATATGGTTATGATATCCAACCTCTAACGAGAGTTGCCTTATCGCCTCCATGAACGGCAAACTCTCAATGTCACCTACAGTTCCTCCCACCTCTACTATGACAACATCATATTTTTTTGTTGAGGAATTAAGGGTCTTTATGCGATTCTTAATTTCATCTGTAACATGTGGAATTACCTGAACTGTATCACCAAGGTATTCTCCCTTTCTTTCTCTATCTAAAACAGTGCTATATATCTGCCCTGCTGTAGCATTATTATTTTTGGTCATATCTACATCAATGAATCGCTCGTAATGGCCAAGGTCAAGATCGGTCTCTGAACCATCATCCAAAACAAATACTTCTCCATGTTGATATGGGTTCATGGTACCTGGGTCAACATTAAGGTAGGGATCTAGCTTAAGAATGGTAACCCTCACATCTGCTTGCTTGAGCATATAACCTATAGAAGAAGCAGCTATACCCTTACCAAGTCCTGACATCACTCCACCTACGACAAAGATATATTTAGTTTCTCTAGTCTTTTTCATTATCTTTATCAGAAACTACGTCAGCTTCTTCCATTATACGAGCCACATTGTGTAAATCACTTTGAGTATCCACAGAAAAACTTTCATAATTCGTTACTGCGGCGCGTATCGATATTCCGTTATCCAATGCCCTTAATTGCTCTAGTTTGGAATCTAATTCTCTTTCTGAAGGACCCAGAGATGTGAAATGGAATAATGCTTCACGTCTAAAACCATAGAGACCAATATGGCGATAAACTCCACCAATCTCTAAATCAAATATATTACGCTTGAACTCTATTGCATTTTGATGTTCATCAACAATGGATTTTACCACATTGGGATTTAAAAGATCACTTACTGTTAATTTTGAACTAACAATCGTGGAAATATCAACGGCATCATCTTCAAAAGAATCTACAAGAGAATCAATGACATATGGGTCAATCAGAGGCTCATCTCCTTGTATATTTATTATGACCTCAGCCTCAGGAATTTCTTCTACCACTTCTGCAATCCTGTCTGTTCCAGAAATATGCTTTGAAGATGTCATAATCATTTCATAATCATATTCTTTTAAAGCTTCAAGAGTTTCCTCAGAATCAACTGCAAGGATAACCCTTTCTAAGTTTTTTGCCTTTAAGGCCCTATCCATTACATGAGCAACCATTGGTTTCCCATTTAGCTTAGCCAATATCTTATTTGGCAAGCGAGTGGAATCCAAACGAGCTGGAACGACACCAATGTTCATTGTGTTCTTCCCCCATCACTAATGCTGATTAATAATCTAACTGATATATTCATATTCATAATTACCGCATCCAAATTTAATTGCTTAGGTGATACAAGGACAGAATGAACCAAAAACAATTTGTTTAATTATTCAAACCTAAGAGATTCTATTGGGTCCAATTGCGCTGCTCTCCATGCAGGATAAATACCAAATCCAATACCAATAACAGAGCAAACTACTAACCCAATCAGAGCCCAATCAAAAGGTATGACGGCTGGGATCTTGAACAAAAAAGAAACGATATTGCCACCTGATACACCCATGATAATGCCCACAATTCCTCCAAATTGACTCAAGAAAATAGCTTCCATAAGAAATTGTGTTAAAATATCATTTTTTGTTGCGCCTATTGCCTTGCGAATTCCAATCTCTTTTATCCTTTCGGTAACCGAGACCAACATAATGTTCATGATTCCAATTCCAGCAACAACCAAAGCAATTACGCTTACAAATAAGGCAAATAATTTTATCCCGCTAGTAAAGCCTGAAAGTTGCTCTATCATCTCCGTATTTGTAACAATTTCAAAGTCATTATCCTCTTCAGGCCGGACTTTACGAATAGACCGCATCAAACCGATTACCTCATCTTTGGTTTTTTCATAAGTTGATTCCGATTGGGACTCAACATCGATACTCAATGTTGTCCATCTCTCTGAAAATCGCTTTAAATAAGTAGTGATTGGAATCGCAATGAAATTATCCTTGCTCTCTCCAAATAATTCTCCCTGCCTCTCAGTTAATCCAATGACCATATAATCAAGTCCTTTGACCTGTATTCTTTTGCCAAGTGGATCTTCAAAGGGAAATAATAGGTCAACTACGTCCATGCCAAGAATACATACATTTCTAATATGATGAATATCCTCGTTGATAAAGTTTCTACCATCTGCAATATATGTATTATAACATCTTACAGTTCCCTCATCTCCACCTATAAGCCCAACACTATTTTTTACAGTTCTATCTCTATATTTAACATCTCTGACTGATGACTGTTCAGAAACACTCACCAAAATTGGTAATTGAGCCCTATTTTTCAATTTTTCATATTGGGTATAATCAATATTTTTTCTTTTTCTATACTTCCTATCATTAAATGATATACCAGGATATTTTTGGATGACAAAACTATTTGCCGCGAACACATTTAATCCTGATTCTACTGATGATTCCAATGTCCTGATTGCAGTCATAACGCCAATCACAGAAAAAACTCCTATGCTAATACCCAGCAGTGTTAATGATGATCGAAGTTTATTTTTCCGTATGGAATCGATTGCCATCCAAAAACTTTCTTTTAGCATGTTCTTTATATTTCTGGATTTCATTTTCTATTCATACCTTAGTGATTCAATGGGGTCAAGTTTTGCCGCACGATAGGATGGAATGATCCCAGAAATAATACCTACCATCATACTCATCAGCATGGCAACAATTGATAGCCCAAGAGGCAAGGTAGATGGGAAAAACATATTGATGAAGAAACTAATTACATAAGCCAGAAAAATTCCTATTGATCCCGCAAAAAGACATATTGTGACGGCCTCCATTAAAAATTGACCCATTATCATTCCACTAGTAGCACCAATAGCCTTTCTGACCCCAATCTCTCTGGTTCGTTCTTTTACAGAAACAAACATAATATTCATTATCCCTATTCCTCCAACGATCAGCGATAGGAGAGTAATGAATACTCCGGTACCACCAATCGCAATTTTTAAAGTGTTATATTGTGCTTCAAATGCCTTTGTCTGATTGATTGCAAAATCATTTTT
>CEVW01024276.1_pt1 | contig 16973 bp, 12 predicted proteins | sample 427061 | NCBI WGS metagenome assembly CEVW01 (sample SAMEA2623774, study PRJEB7988) | marine metagenome | biome: marine biome (ENVO:00000447); feature: surface water layer (ENVO:00002042); material: "saline water (ENVO:00002010), including plankton (ENVO:xxxxxxxx)" | depth 5 m
TACACTTTGACCTATGTGGTAATTGACTCAGCAGGGAATACGTCAACCGCAAGTTCAGGTACCTCAATAAAAGTCGACTTCACTGCTCCGAATGCACCAACTGCTCCGGACCTTATAGCTAATGATGATTCTGGAATATCTAATACAGATAATTTGACAAATGTAAATACCATGAGTATTACAACTTCCGGACTCACTGAAGGTGATTTTGGATTATTATACAAAGTTGATGGAGTTCCAACAACTACACTTATTGATTCTCTTATTGTACCAAATACAGGTACATTGACCTACTCTGTGGGTAATACCGAGGATGGCGCATTTTCTTTTCATGTGACCGCCATCGATACTGCAGGAAATACATCTGCCAGTTCTGTTTCTACGGTCGTTAACATAGATCAAACTGCTCCTGATGTATCAAATGCAGCAATTGACCTTGCTGATGAATCAGACACTGGCATAAAGAATGATGATAATCTGACAAATGATACTACACCATCGTTCAATGTTACTAATGTGGTCGCTACAGACTCTGTTTACTTGTATTTTAATGATGTAGAAAATAAAAAATTGAAGGCATCCACTACTTCAGCGTCGTTTACTGGGGATGTGTCCACAGACGGTACTTATATAGCAACAATCAAGTCTAGAGACATAGCAGGCAATCTATCTGACGCCTCTTCAGCATTATCATTTCGATTGGATACCACTCCATTCACACCTACGTCTGCACCAAATTTGATCGCTGAATTTGATAGTGGCCTATCTGCTACCGATGATACTACAAACTCAAGGGTCCCTCAGTTTGAGGTCAGTCAGTTACCTTCAATATCTGATTCCTTGCATCTTTATGTTCAGTCTGGTATCACGAATGAATTATTGTTCAAGACCAGAAAAGGATATAATAAGACAAAGGATACGCTCTCTGTTCCTGAAGTGAGTCAGTTGGGGTCTGGTGCCTACATCGTTACCTATACTGTCATTGATTCAGCAGGAAACACTTCTGCGGCAAGTGATGCAATGACCGTTTATATTGACTTTACAGCGCCAAATACTTTAGGGGTCCCTATTCTGGATAGTGCATCTGATTTTGGTGAATCAAATTCGGATAGGATCACCAATGCTGATTCAGTTAAAGTGGTACTGAAAGATATTCTTCCAGCGTATTCTGGAGTCCTTTACTCTGTTAATGGAACAGACACTACAAAATATGATAGTAATTTTTATGATCCTGGTGACGAGAATCTAAGCTTCTGGGTTAATACATCTGTATCTGGTTCCTATATGTACACATCAGTCCATGTTGATTCTGCTGGGAATAGATCAGCGCATAGTGGTGGTCTAAGCCTAGTGTCTGATCATGTGACTCCATCTGCGGTGATATCTTTTGATGGTGACAGTTTGGTAAGAGCAGGGGACCTATCTACGCTTGCGACCTTCACTTTTTCCGAGTCCATGGACTCTGTTAATGTTCCAACTGTCGATGTTAGTTATCCAGAGGTACCTGATTCATTGTTCTTGACAGGTCAATCTCTAACTCGCTCAAGTGGCGATACAGTTTGGACCTTTGCAGTACCACTCAATAGCCCAGGTCTAGAGGAGGCAGATGGTTTTATAACTCTGTCTCTCAATGCATCTGATGTTTCCGGTAACGCGATACTTTCACCTGACATAACCGGTTTAACGACTCTGAGATTGGATAATACTGATCCTACGTTTACAAATGTGATTCCCGAGTCAGGCTCTTTTTACAATGTTTTGAATAATTTTTCCTGGAACTTGTCCGAGGCAATTGATACGGGATATGTTACGTTCAATAAGCTAGATGATGGATCAAATATTGTGGTCCCCCTTATTGGAATAGAGCGGAATAGGGGAGATAAAACAGTAGGCAGTCTCTTGTCAGGTGATCCCAATCTGAGTGAGGGGCTTCATAACATGATATTTACCAGTGTTGATACTGCAGGAAATACTGGAATAGATACGATATCAAATTATACATATGATACCACATCTTCAGCGGCTACGGTGACCTTCTCAGAATTATTTGCAAGTCCTGGGCAGATAGATACAATAACGGTGACATTCAATGAGGCGATGAAGGCAACGCCTACCATTCAGATAGGGTTTCCATCTGAATTTGATGGAGTTTATGATACCACATTGTCACTACCTGATGGCGGTGATGGAACGGTTTGGGTACATAATTTTCAGGTTCCAGATGTTACCCAGCAGGGTAACGTGACCATTGGTATCACAGCGACAGACCTGGCAACAAATGCAATTGAACCAGAAGATATTTCAGTACCAGAGAATCTATATATAGACAATGTTGACCCAGTTGCAACGTTCACCTATTCAAACATTTCAAACCCAGATCTGTCAAACATAGGAATCGGCGGAGACACAGTTCAGGTCACTGTTACGATGAATGAGCCTCTTGCAACCACTGATCCGATACCATCCATTAATTATACCTATGGATCGGGAGATGGGGAGGATGGAACCACTGTAAGTGGACAAGTACCTCAGTCAACAACTAGTGGTGATTCTGTTTGGATATTCCAGGTCATTCTATCTGATTCTGTACAAGATGATGGAGATCTTAATTTTGACCTTGTTGCAGAAGATCGATCGAATAATTCGGTTACTTCATTTGTTGATGCGAGCACCTTTAGAGTTGATAACCAGCCACCTATTGCTTTTGAGACAGGACTGATCAGTACACATGGATTGAATCCTGTACAAGGATGGATCACTGGTGTTACAGACACCATTGGCGTTCAGGTACCGATCCAAACCTATCAAGAGGATTCCACCTTGTTCTTAGGTGGTTATGTACAGATTCAATTTTATAATCTCAATCGTGGTACTAGTTGGGTCACCCCAGGGTCAAACGACCCTATAATTGAGTCGGGACCTGCTGAACAGTTTTATAGAAATATTGACTCATTATATGCGGTAATGGATACGGTTGCTGCTCTTAGAACGGGTGACTCTCTCGCAGTAAGAGCAAGGATAGTGGACAAACATGGGAACATCACCAATGGCACGACCAGTAGCACACGACTTGCCTTTGATGCCACAGCGCCATCAACGGGATCTATTTCTGGTGGTAGCTTTGTTGCAGGAGACACACTCTTTTCTAAAGATACGGTCAGCATTCAGTGGACCGCATTTGAAGAAACAGATGAGGATGAGTCAGGTCTTGAGAGGTATGAAGTGTCCATACTTAAATTGAATTCAGAAAACGTGGGGTCTTTATTCTATGGCTGGGATACTCTTGCTTCTGATTTGACAAGTTTCACAAAAGAACTACCTCTAGAGCATAATAATAGATATGTCGGGAACGTTAGAGCATTTGATGTTGCGGGTAATATTTCAGATATTTTGGTAACGGATACATTGCTTAGATATAACTCAAATCCTGATATTCTCAACCTTGAGAATGCAGTTCTGAATGAGGATCTTTTCTGGACTGATACCGTTAAGATAAGCGACCCGGATCTAAGTGTCATACAGGGAGACTCTTTTAGCTTTCAGGCGACAACCACAAGAATCGTTGGGGATGCCGCTATTGGATCTGTGATGATTGACTCATTGGGTGCCCTTACATGGACGCCAACTCAGAATGACACAGGCTCCTATACAATTAATATTGTTGTCACAGATCAGTATGCATTGACAGACACATTTCAATTGCCTTTAACGGTAAATGCTGTGAATGATACGCCTGTATTCGTAATTCCAGGTTTAGGTCCTGACCTTCCTTATGTTCATGAATGGGTTGAAGATCAGGTGGCATCAGAACTTGTACTGAGCAGATATATCTCAGATGTCGATAACAATATAGCAACTGATATCACTTGGCAAGCAGTCATCCTTGATACATCACAATTAGATGAGGATTACCCAATTGGAATGGTTATTGTTGGACCAAATACTCCTTGGGAGGTTCACGCTAAGCTCAATAGAGAATATTTAGGAATCAATCCTCAGGTCTCTGCAGGCGATATGTCTGCCATATCAAAACAGACCATGCAACTGATAAATAATACAAGGACAAATCCACTCATAAGTGTTGGTTTTTCCACTAAACAGTATGGAGAAGGTATACCAGACTCCACGATCGCAACTTTTTCGAGTGATTCAAATTATTATGGTGACAACCATCGTATTATTTTCATCGCTCAAGATACTGGTGGAGCGGTTGCCCGAGATACCATACATGCTACGATTGTTGCCGAGAATGATCCTCCAACCATATCTAAAGAAATGATAGCTGAGGTGATCGAGGTCTGGGAGAATGATTCTATTAGGATGGAGTTTGGCCAATATGTAACTGACATTGATGATACTTCACTTGTATTTACAATTAGTGCGATTGTTGATTCAGAGATTGGTAATGATAATAAGGTTACCATCGTTCCTTCTGTTGATTATACTGGTTCTATGGACAATGTGTCTTTTAGCTCTTACGCATTAGGTGATTCTGTTCTATTCATTCCGCAGAAACTTTGGGATGATCATGTTGCCATACAGTTGAAGGTAAGTGATGACTTGGCCTCTGATAGTACAACATTCATTCTTGACGTCAGGCACGTAGACAGGCCTAAGATCGCTGTATCTCTTTTACAGCAGAATGCTTTTACAAAATTTTTGCAGGTCATTGTTACGGATACTGCTTCCAAGACCACTAATTTGTCCTTGGCAGTGCAAAACCAGAATATTATACTTGATACCGTTGCAGCGCATACATATTCCGGGCATCTTAGTTTTGAATCTCCAGGAAGTTATTCCATTGATATCTATGCTTCTGCACACGTTGGTGACACCACTTTAAGCGAGAATTTCTCACTTGCTGCAGGTAAGGCTGCAAGTCGCTGGCATGGAGCTAGTTATGATGGTCGATTCAGTGTCACTGGTAATCCAGGTGCAGTGTCTTACGATCAGCCATTTCTTATAGTGGACTCTACTCTTTTTGAGGAGAACTTCCATGATCGTGCATCGTATGTACTTGGTAACGAAAACTTTTATTTCAACACACCAGTTGAGGTTCGAGTTCGGAGTGATAGAGATGATCTAGCAATATATCGAAGAAAGAATGGGGTCACCTGGCAGGAATTACCATCCCTTAATATTGATAATGAGATCTTTACTTTGTCTGACCAATCGGGATATTTTCGACTTGGTCCAAAAACGATCATTGTTCCTGAACAGACGAATATTCATCAGAATTATCCAAATCCATTTAACCCAACCACTACCATTTCATATGATATTGGACTTCTTGATGGTTTGAGGCAGAATGTTTCCATCAACGTATACAATTTATTAGGCCAGAACATTGCTACACTTATTGAGAATAAAGACCAAATAGGTCAGTTCAAGATACAGTGGGATGGTTATGATAAGTTTGGCCAGCAAATGTCATCAGGAGTCTATTTCATTCAGCTGACCACAAAGACTGGAATTGTCAAGAATAAGAAAATGATGTTATTAAAATGATGAATACCATTAAACGATACTTTGCTAATTTTATATTTACTTTCATGTTCATGCTGATGTTTGGATGTAGGGGTGATGTAGTCCCTACTGACTCTGATATGTCTAGCTATGGATGGGTCATGTATGAGTCTGGTGACTATGTGGATGCACTTGATTGGTTCACTACTGCTATCAAGGAAGACTCATCTCACTCTGACGCATACAATGGTGTTGGGTGGACAATGGGGCATCTCCGCCAAGCTGACTCTTCTGTCTATTACTTCCATAAATATCTTGAAAGAGATTCTACTTCATTTGAGAACAGATTAGACTTTTATGCCGGTCTGAGTTTTGCATATAATGCAATAGGCGATGATGGAAATGCTAGGCTATATGCGCAGACATATTTTTTTGGAAATCAGAATTCTGAGATAGGTGATCCTGATTGGTGTTTTTGTCATAAGACAGACATAAATCAACTTGATGTGAGATTGGTTTTAGCGATATCAGAATTCCGTTTGGGTCTATTCGATAATTCACAGTCTTCGATCAATGCTGCATATGGTGATCTCTCAAAACAATTAAATAGTGGATCTAATAATAGCACGGCCACGGATTATGTGGATGTGAATGGTAATGGAGTATTTGATAGCGGAGATAAGGTCTATAATGGTGAGTGGCAGGATTCAGGTACTTTAGGGTTACTTGAAGAAGGTGAATTAAAATATTTCGATGAGTACCCTCTTAGCTACGATTATAATACCGTTGTGGGGAGGACATATCTAGCCAATCATCTTACCTTACTCCAAGGTCACCTTAACGTTGGTAGGGGCGAGAATGGATTAAATTGTTCCGAAAATGATGGTCAGGGAGGAGGATATTGTCAGTAAGGGCAAGTGGCCCTATTTTAACTACGAATCCTTCTCATGAGGATTGGATAAAAAAAGCACTTCGTCTAGCTGAAAAAGCATTCTCAAAAGGTGAGGTGCCGGTTGGTGCTATCGTTGTAAAGGATAATAAGATCATTGGCCAAGGTTATAATCAGAAAGAAGGACTAAATGATCCAACTGCCCACGCTGAAGTCATAGCGATCACAGCCGCTTCTAACACGATCAGTGATTGGAGGCTTGACGACTGCAGTATATATGTCACAAAGGAACCATGCCCAATGTGTGCTGGCGCCATTATCAATTCAAGGCTAAAGAGCCTGATTTTTGGTGCTTATGATGATAAAAAAGGTTGTTGTGGCTCATTATATCAATTGTGTGGTGATAAGCGATTAGAGAGTGTTACATCGGTCAAGGGAGGAGTACTAGGAGACCAATGTTCTATCTTACTTAAAGATTTCTTTAATTCTAAAAGAGATTGATCGTCTCCAGCAATTGGTCTACAACCAGTTGTATTGAAAGATTATGTCCAAGTCTTTTTCCATTCCATTGTCCCGGAAGTAGAATATAGTCACCATTTACTAGTTCTACCTTTTGAGGATCTTTTTCAAGCTCTTTGAAAAAACCATCAACGTTTTTTGATGTTCTCCACTGCATATAGTCCACATCATCACTCACGGTGTATTTGTTTTTACCACCAACCTCACACGAATTCAATCTGTCGCTGTAATCATCTAGTGGAGCAGCTATGGCGTGGATCAATAGTTTTTGATCTGAGTTCCATTTCTCTGCTAGATCAGTAACGATCAATCCACCTAGACTGTGCCCGACAACATGGATCTGATCAACATATTTATGTGCGTTCTTAAGACTGTCTATGGCTACTGCTAATCGATAGCTTGTGACCTCTGGGCAGTCATTCCAATCGTGCTTGAACCACCACACAAATGCTTTTGAATCTGCCAAATTTTTTAAGGCAATGGCCCATTCATAGCCCTTGGTTGTCCAGTTTGGGGGATAGTATCCGTGAACAAGGATAATCCCTTTGCTAGAATCCAGAGGAGCATATCCTGTAAGTCTATGTACTCCATTTACTCTGTTGATGAGGTATTCATCGTAGCTAGACTTATTTACGATTATTTTGGTATTCTCTAGCTCATTGTGACTATTCCCGTTACAGCTCAGAATGAGCAGGGATAGTAGTAATGTATAAAGTATTATGGGAACTTATTTAGTGATTTAGGTTAGTCTTTTTGTAAGACAAATGCATCTACAATGAACTTGTTCTTCTTTATCTTTCCAGATACTTCTGCTACTCGAACTGCATTGCAAAAACCATCATCGGCATGCGAGTCTCCATGGTCATCGATCTTCGTGCCTTGTACATCATAGCTCTTTTTATTGATCTGTATGGCAAGACTACAATTTTTATTTCTCATTCCAAAGTTGCACATTCCACAGGATGCTAGTACCAACCCTTTGATCGTACCATCTTGATTTATTTTTGTGACAAAATCACCAATTGGCTTTTCTGCCTTTTTGTTACTGACATTGCAAGACCCACAACCGGCGTGGACGATGCCTATTGAAAAGATAATGACAAAAAAAATATGATTTAAATTTCTCATGGTAAAAAAGCCCCTATCGATAAAATACGGTCACGAATACCGTATTCTCTCTTAGATGTTGAGACTGTGAGCTGCTGATGATCTCAATTTGATCATTATCATTTAACCAATCTTGAATAACTGTTTCCATTTCGACGCTCAAGGGTGAGAGACCACTTTTTACTATTTCAAACACTTTGATTTTCATAAATAGAATTTACCTTCGTATTTAATTAATAAATATAAAACCTATTACTTATTCTGAGAGAGTGGTTTGGATCAATGATTCTAATGTGCTTTGGTCGTAACCACTTTCACTGTATCTAACTATTCGATTCTTGTCAATTAGTACATGGTAGGGGTGTGTCCCATCACTTGACAATTGTTGTTCAATGATTCGATCATTATCATTCGCTATCAGGTAACTGGCTCCAAAGGTAGTCTTCCAGCTTTCACAGGAGTATGGATTACCAATATCTTTTCCCGGAGAAATAATCACTAGGCCTTGTTGATGATACTCTTGATGTAATGCCTCAAGACTTGAGACATGCCCTTGGCAGTCTCCTCACCATGAAGCGAAAAAACTTACTAGAATCACGGTTGAGGTGTCACCATAATCATAGGTAATATTCTCATTAGAACATGGGTTAAGTTCACTGAACCCTGGGAAGGAATCGCCAACAGAAAGAGCATTGTCATTGATCTGTTCTGGGTCATCATTTTCCCCACCACCAGAACTACAGCTAGAGGCAATAAAAACAAATAATAATAAGAAGAATCTTTTTAAAATCATTTTTTCTCCAAGATATTCCTACTGAATATAATGATTGAACATTATAAATTAGCGATTAATTTTGCGGAGAGAGAGGGATTCGAACCCCCGATACCCAAAGGGTATACTGCATTTCGAGTGCAGCGCATTCAGCCAGACTCTGCCATCTCTCCGTATTATGTGTTAAATTAGGGATAAGGAAATTATCATCCCACTAAACCAATCACAACGAGCAGAACTTGGCGAATATCTAGAGACCATACTCGAACTATACACTGAAGACGAGTATGAGGACCTTGTAGAGAATATTGTTTATCACTATTGTAAACGAAAGTTTGATATTGAGAGAGAAGAATCAGTAAAGTTGTTTTATGAGATCGTTGAAGAAAGAGACTGAGGTAAACAATTCATGACTGACATATTAATCAATCAATCCGTGGCTATTCTATGCGATGGGAATAACATCGAAAGAAGCATACATGAGATGTCGAATAATCAAAGGGCAATGATCAATTTTGATCAGTTGATTCCTAAACTTCTAAATGGCAGAGGTTTGAATCGATTAATATATTTTAGAGAAGGAAAATCGATCTCAGAAAAATTTGCTGAACGTTTGCATGAGAACTATTATGGATCCGTGGTTCCTTGTCATAAATCTGCGGATATTCCCCTATCCATCAAGGCAACTCAATTAGCATCAAAGGTTGATACCATCATCATTATGTCTGGAGATTCAGACTTTGTTGAATTGGTTTCTCATCTCAAGGCTGAAGGAGTCAGGGTAGAGATTGCCGCTGTAAAGAAGAATACGGCAAAAATATTGGTAGCCGAAGCAAATTATTACCATGAGATCACCAAAGATGATTGGTTCATATACAAAGGATCAAAAAGGACTAGATAAAGGGGTGTTTTATATTTTTTTCAAGTTAATTAGATTATATTCTCTATATTGTTAAAAATGAAAACAATTTTAAAAAAATAGGAAAGTCATTTGTATGTTTGCTCATAAGAGATATATCATAGTTATTTTGCTCCTTGTGTCACCCACATTTGCCTCCGACACGCAGGGCCTATCATTATTTGAAAAATTCATAGGAGTACTGGTCTCAAGTGCACTGCTCTTTTCAGTGATAAAAGGTTATCTAACTGTTAATAAAATCTGGAGTCGTAGAAAGAATGAGGAGGTCGCAAACAGTATTTCAATTGTTGCTGCTATGTTAGGTTTTGCTGTTGGTTTTCCATTTCTACTTAATAGTCTCATCATTACCAATGATTATTTCTCAGCTGCCAAGAGTGTTATTGCACTCTTTCTTGCAACAGTCTTCACTCTTATAGGTACAGGTTATTTTGTTGATAAGAACAGAGGAGTTGGATTTTTTACTTTGCTTGGACAAGCTCTCAAGTTAGAGGGAAAGGAATCTGGAGATCTTATTACAAATATGATTCGACCCAAAGGGGCAAAAAAAATAATCGATATACTTCATAAGCTCGCTGCTATTGATGATGATATTGCACAGGAAGAGATAGATCTGATCAATCAATTCTCTGAAAAATGGAATATTGAGATTCTAGACCTCAAGCCAGGTAAACCCGAAGAGGTAACTAATCTGGTCGAATTGAAAGGGCTCGTTCAGTCTTATCTTGATGAGGGTCCTGATACAGAGGTCGCTGAAGGTTTGGTTGATCTTATCAATCTAATGGCAGAGGCTGATGATGAGGTTACCCAAGAGGAGGCAATGGCCGTTGCTGAATTCACCGGAATGATAGCGCACTATGTTAGTTCTGAAAAGGGCGGTGAGCTGTTGATGTTTGAAGTAAATATTGTTCCACAAGGTGACCAGCAAATGGAGGCAGTTAGAGAATTATTACCTGAGCTTGATATGGTAGAGGATAGAGGTGGCCGTGTATTTAAAGTTGGAAAATACTTTTCAGAAGATTATGCAGAGGCTGTGTGCGAAAAGTATATTTCTCTTGGACTGTACTCCAGTTCATCAAAAGTGAATGTTGACTTAAGTAAAAAAGAGGTCTAATAGACCAAGATGCATATTCTCTGCCTAGGTTGTCAGAGTTCTTTAATATCTTTCAGGAGTTGTTGAAGCATATCTTTTGCATCGCCAAATACCATGATACTGTTATCATATCCAAACAATTCATTTTGAATTCCAGCGAATCCTGTATTCATTGTTCTTTTATTAATTATAACAGTTCTGGATTTGTCAACATCTAGAATCGGCATTCCATGAATAGGAGACGAGGTATCATGTCTCGCTGCTGGGTTGACAACATCATTGGCACCTAATACAAGTGCAACATCACAGTCCTCAAATTCAGGATTAATCTCGTCAAGATCTTTCAATTGTTCATAAGGTATGTTTGCTTCAGCAAGCAGAACATTCATATGACCTGGCATTCTCCCTGCAACGGGGTGTATGGCATAGAGTACCTGCTTACCCTTACTTTCAAGTAACTCTGCTACCTCTCTGACAGCATGCTGTGCTTGGGCAACGGCAAGTCCGTATCCTGGTACCACAATTATCTTTTCAGCAGCATCAAATATCATTGCCGCTTCTTCGGTGGAATAACTCTTGATCGATACCTGTTTTTGGGAGCTGTCGCTAGTAGTATCCTGTTCTAGTCCAACCGCACCAAAAATGACATTTGCGAGTGATCTATTCATTCCCTTACACATAATATTCGTTAATATCAATCCTGACGCTCCAACAAGGGCACCAGAAATGATGAGGGCATTATTCATTAGAACAAAGCCAGTTGCAGCCGCAGCTACACCTGAATAAGAATTTAAAAGAGAGATGACAACAGGCATGTCAGCTCCACCAATTGGTATCGTTAGTGTGATGCCCAAGATTGCTGATATAATGATCACCCCATAAAAATAATTTATCTCTGATGGGGACTGGACAGCATATATACCAGTTCCAATTAAGGCAATGGCCAGAAGGGCATTAAAAATCTGCTGACCAGGGAAAACGATGGGTTGGCCGCTGATGAATCCTTGTAGCTTACCAAAAGCAATAAAACTACCAGTGAACGTTAGAGTGCCAACAAAAATAGATACCATGACGGTCGAGAGGGTGAAGGTTGAAATGGCTCCAGAATTAAGAAACTCAGCCGCAGCAACAAGGGCAGATGCACTACCACCAAAGCCATTGAATATTGCTACCATTTGAGGCATCTGTGTCATTTCTACTTTTTGAGCAAATAAGGCACCAATCACTGAACCGATGATCATTCCAACCATGATCATTTGGAGGTCTATCTTTTCAGATGCTAATAGTGTGGAGACTATGGCGACAAACATTCCAAGTGCAGAAAGAAAATTTCCATTTCGAGCTGTTTTTGGATGGCTCAGTTTTTTTATTCCAAGAATAAATAGGACAGATGCAAGGACATAAAAAATATTAGTATAATCCATCATATACTCTACTTTCGCTTGAACATCTTTAGCATTCTATCAGTGACGAGGAAGCCCCCAATGACATTGATAGTGGCAAATATTACTGCGATAAGTCCAAGATAGGTGCCAACACCCCCACCGATTTTTGTGGATATGATGGCCCCTACGATGGCGATACCTGATATGGCATTTGATCCACTCATGAGAGGAGTGTGAAGTGTGGGAGGGACCTTGGTAATTATTTCAAAACCAACAAATATTGCTAATATGAAAACAGTTAGTATGTTGATATCCATTGCTATCTCTTTATTGCTTCTGCAGTTGGTTCATGTGTTATTTCTCCAAGATGGGTGTAAAGGGCACCCGAGATTATTTCGTCGTTCAGGTCTAATTCTAGTTGTCCATCTTTGATCATATATGCAAGAAATGCAGTGATGTTCTTGGCGTATAATTCACTGGCATGGACAGGCATTGATCCAGGAATATTGGATGTTCCGTCGATGGTGACACCGTTATGAACGATGATTTCATTCTTTTTTGTTAGTTCGCAGTTTCCTCCATTTTCTGATGCGAGATCCATGATGATTGAACCAGGCTTCATCGCATCTACCATATTGTTCGTTATAAGTACAGGAGCTGGACGCCCAGGAATAAGTGCAGTCGTTACAACAACATCCGATTTGCTTATGTGGTCATGAATTAGTTCTTGCTGACGCTTTTTATAATCATCAGATGTTTCCTTTGCGTATCCACCGTCACCAATTCCTTCATCGTCTTTTGACTCAACTTCTATAAACTTTGCTCCTAATGATTCAACCTGCTCCTTCACCACTGGACGTACATCAAAGGCTTCAACTTGAGAACCTAGTCGCTTTGCGGTTGCGATAGCCTGGAGTCCTGCAACTCCAGCACCTAATACTAGAACTTTTGCAGGGCGAATCGTACCAGCTGCAGTCATTAGGAGTGGCATGTAAACGCCTAGCTTACTTGCCGCCATTAGTACGGCCTTATACCCAGCGATATTAGCTTGTGAAGACAGGGCATCCATTTTTTGCGCTAATGTGGTCCTAGGTATGAGGTGCATTGAAAAGCCAGTGACTGTTTGCTCCTTCAGAGCTTTTACAGTATCAAGGTCAACGGTTGTTTGACAAAAAGAGACCATAGTTGATTTTGGTTGTAGTAGTACGATCTGGTCTAGTGTCGGGGGCATGACCTTGAGTACAATATCTGCCTTGGAGAATATATCTTTTTTAGAGTCTAGAATGGTCGCTCCAGCATTGTTATAGGCATCATCTGAAAAATGAGCATTAGAACCAGCCTCTGATTCAACAAAAACATTCAACCCGAGCTTGACCAGTTCTTTTACCGTCCCAGGTGTGGCCGCAACGCGGGTCTCGTTTTCTAAATTTTCTTTAGGTATGGCTACATTCATATACGTTTTTATATTAAATCATTTTAATGAGGGGCTGAAATTAATACATGATATCCTGAATTCATCACTGAATTACTTAATTATTGAACCTAATTTCCCCGCTTAAAAAAGTCGTGAGCATGTACAACAAACTATATATAAATATTCTTCTTCTTAGTTCATTTGCGATGGCTGATGTTCTTTATGTTCCTGATGATTACTCAACAATACAGTCAGCTATCGAAGCAGCTGGGAATGGTGATTCTGTTATTGTTAGCCCAGGGTTTTATACTGAGACCATTGATTTTAATGGAAAGTCCATCATTGTTTCATCCTTATACTTGATGGAAGACGATTCCCTTCTAATTGGTTCAACCATTATCGACGCCCAAGAGAATGGAAGTGTTGTTACATTCTCAAATGGAGAAGATTCAGGCTCTGTTTTACAAGGTTTTACCCTACAGAATGGAACAGGTAATGATGAAGACCCAGATGACAATGGCTCCTACTATACCTATGGTGGGGGCATATATTGTGAGGATAGTGACCCAACCATTAGAGATTGTATCATTAGAGATAATGTTGCCAATGAAGGAGGAGGTGGTGGAATATTTTGTTATGAGTCATCTCCAATTTTCTATGGTTGTATGATAACTGGAAATGAAACGGATGATGTCGGGGGTGGGCTCTATGCGCGGGCTGCATCAAGCCCCACATTCTATGATTGTGTATTCTATGATAATATAGCTGAGTTTGGTGGCGGTTGCTACATGCGCAATGAATCTTCACCAGTTATGGAGAATGTGATTTTCAATGAAAACACTGCCAATAATTCAGGTGGAGGAATCACTCTGAAAGATGATGCAGATCTAGTGGCAAATGGACTATACATAACTAACAATGAGGCGGATGGACTTGGAGGAGGATTTTATGTAAATAATGCGAATCCTCAACTAGCCTTTGCTTTGATAGCTGATAATATTTCGAGTTCAGGTGCAGGAGTTTATATTCGTAACTCATCTGTCGCTGAATTTACCAATGTCACTATTTCCAATAACTCTGCAGGGCTATATGGAAATGGCATATACATGCGAGATGGTGTTGAAGTAAGTTTGTTGAATACCGTAGCATGGGGTAATGGCTCGCCTCAGATATATTTTCGTTCAGAAGGCTCTGATGTGGAGCTGAGTGTTGATTACTCAATAATCCAGGATGGAGAGGATGGTGTTGAAGTGAGTGACAATGGTGATTTGATTTGGGGGACTGGTAATTTAAATGAAGATCCCTATTTTTGTAACCCCTCTGAATCTGATTATTTTGTTAGAGAGAATTCATCATGTGAAGATGGAGGCCAGGGCGGGGCATTGATCGGTTGTTATGCCGCTGGCTGCGGCCCTGTGAATGTTGGTCCTGTCTGGTACGTGGACCATAATGGTAGCAATACAAATGACGGTAGTCTTGAAGCTCCTTATCAGACCATTGCTAGAGCAATGATCTCATCAGCTGATGGTGATACGATTCGTTTAAAGGAAGGAGTATATTATGAGCCGTTTGATTTTGATGGGAAGGAGGTCGTTCTTGAATCGAGGACATTTGAATTGGATGATCCTCAAATCATTTTAGATACTTATTTCACATCCGGTCCTGTCGGAGGAACGTGCCTCACTTTGAGTGGGACATCAAATAACAACGGCACCATAAGAGGTCTGTCATTCAGAGGAGGTTCAGAACCATCAGGAGGGGGGATGGAGATCTTAAATTGCTCACCAACTTTAGAAAAACTTATTATTGAGGGAAATTCAGCCGATATTGGAGGTGGAATCTATTTGTCGGGTTCAGATGCAACCCTAATTGATCTTACCATTAGGGATAATGGTGCAAGTTTTGGTGGAGGGTTGTATGTTACGAATGGATCTCCCTTGATCGATGGCCTGGTCATTGAGAATAATATTGCTTACTGGGGAGGAGGAATCTATTTTGAGAATGCTGAGCCCTTCTTGACACACAGTATCCTGAGAAATAATGAGGCCTTTATTGAAGGAGCTGGGCTATACCATAGTGGAGGATCTGGAAGGGTCGAATGGACAGCATTTGAGCATAACAATGGTTATGATTATGGTGGTGGTATTGTTGCCCATCAGGCAACAATAGACCTTGATCAGGTAACGTTTGGAGGAAACATTTCTGGAGTAGGATCTGCAATGGCTCTTTATAGTTCTGTCGTTAATATTGACAATTCGATTCTCTGGGGAAATGATGGGCCTATCATTTATTCTCCTGAGACAAGTGGCGTTACCTACTTAGAGGCTAATTACTCTGATATTGAGGGTGGAGAGGAGCTTTTTTCAGACTATCCAAATATAATATTTACAACACAGGGTGGAATCATCAATGAGGACCCTGGCTATTGTTCTGCAAGTGATTCATTATTTACTCTTCAGGAGAATTCCATATGTCAAACTGCATCTGATTCTTCAGGGGTCGTTGGTGCATATGAACAAATATGTGGACAGGTAAATGTTGATCAAGCAATTCAGTTGGATGACTTTTTTTTATTACAAAACTATCCTAATCCATTTAATCCGGTAACTGAGATCACCTTCCAACTTAGAGAGGATGGATATTTTTCTCTTGAAATATTTGATGTAATGGGTAATATGGTCAAAAGATTAAAGACGGGTCAAGGTCTGGCAGGTAGACATATATTAGTTTGGGACTCTACTGATAAAGTAGGTCAAAAAGTATCAAGTGGTGTTTACTTTTACCGATTGAAAACCTCTAGCCGATCTGAAACCAATAGTATGCTACTATTAAAATAGTGATGTGACTCACTAACTCAATAAGGTTCTACCCACTTCCAAACTGAAATTTGTATATTTCTGGTATGAGCCTGAAATCATTTTTCCTATTTACCTGTTTGATATCATCATTGTATGGTCAGAACCTAGATAACTTTTTAGGACATTGGACTGGAGATGAAAATCTTGATTCACCCACTTTTTCATATGAAAATAGAAACATATCTATAGTGGTCAGTGAAGGAGGAGATAGGGAAGGATTCCATATCTACTCTTCTTCCTGTGATTTTTTGTACAATGAGGATCTTTCTTGGGCCTATCACTACTTTGGGATTAATAAGGACATGGGGCAGGTCGTTTTCCTTAGAAGGTTCATTACCCCTCTGGGTGTCTTGGGCTATGAAGAATTAGCATACGACCTGGCTGATTGGACAACGGACTTTTTTGTTGCACAATATCAAGCTGAAGACGGCCTTACTATTCACGAAATTAGGGTCTCAATGAATTTATTGGATGTCCCGGAACCACTGCCTTCAAAAATAGAATTAAGTCAAAATTTCCCTAACCCATTTAATCCTTCAACAGATATCTTTGTT
>CEVW01050731.1_pt1 | contig 16950 bp, 17 predicted proteins | sample 427061 | NCBI WGS metagenome assembly CEVW01 (sample SAMEA2623774, study PRJEB7988) | marine metagenome | biome: marine biome (ENVO:00000447); feature: surface water layer (ENVO:00002042); material: "saline water (ENVO:00002010), including plankton (ENVO:xxxxxxxx)" | depth 5 m
GAATCAATGGAAGCACCTTTCAAGGATTTTACATTTTCTCGAACCCTGTCAAAGATAACAATAGTATCATTCAGAGAGTATCCAACTATTGTTAAGAATGCTGCAATCACAGCCAGTGAGATCTCATAACCTAAGACTGAGAATACTCCTAGGGTTATAAGTACATCATGAGTCAATGCCGCAATCGCACCTACAGCATATTTAAATTCAAATCTAATTGATATGTAAATGAGTATAAAGCCTAGGGCATATAGGATTGCAAGAATTGCATCACTACTTAACTCAGCACCAACCTTTGGGCCAACCTTATCAATCGATAGAATAAACTCATTTTGTTCGGATGGAACGAGATCAGGATAGACCGCTGCCAGACTTTCAGCTACTCTGTTTGCAAATCTAGGCGGTTCATTATCTAGACTGGCTATTCTAATGGCTACATTTGTCTCATCTCCAAAATGCTTGATCTCTTCCTTGCTAAAATCAAACTTTTGTCCCTCAATTGAAACATTTGTAATTGAAGATCTTATCTCGTTGATATCAACTTTATCTGTAAAGTTTACAGCGACAAGCGTACCTCCCTTGAAATCAATGCTTAGCTTAGGTCCTCCATTGGTGATCAAGGATACTGTACCAACTATGATGAGAAATGCAGAAAAACATGCAGCGATGAAGGTTCTGCTCATAAAGTCAATATGCGTATCTTTTACGATTCTCATGGTCAAATACTCAATTTTGTTAATGTTCGATTGGATACATAAGCATTGAAAATAGTACGAGTAATAAAAACTGCAGTGAACATACTAATTAATATTCCCCAGAAGAGTACCGTTGCAAATCCTTTGATAGGACCCGTGCCAAATTGATATAATACTAGAGATGCAATAAGGGTTGTTACGTTTGCATCAATAATGGTTGTTAGAGCACGATCATAGCCTGAGTCAATAGCGGCTTTTGGAGTTTTACCTTTACGTAGTTCTTCTCTAATCCTTTCAAAGATAATTACATTCGCATCGATGGACATGCCAACCGTGAGAATCAATCCAGCTATTCCAGGAAGGGTAAGAGTAGCTTGCAATGATGCCAATACTGCAAGAACAAGTAAAATATTCCATACTAGGGCAAAGTCTGCAACCGTACCTGCTAATTTATAGTAGACCAACATAAAAATTAAAACTGAGACCAATCCTATTAATACTGCTTGTGTACCTTGAGATATTGAATCAGCACCAAGGCTTGGTCCTACAATGCGTTCTTCAATGATGTTAACGGGTGCAGGTAATGCACCTGCTCTAAGAATAATTGCTAGATCCTTTGCTTCATCCAAGTCTGCAAATCCCTCTATTTGGGTTCTTCCACCTGGAATTTTTTCTCTGATCGATGGTGCCATATGAACTTTTTGATCCAAGACAATTGCAATTCTTTCTCCAACATTTGCACCTGTTACACGAGACCACGTTCTAGAACCTTCAGAGTTCATTGAGAGAGATACTACTGGTTGTCCAGCAGAACCTCCACCAAGTGAACCAAGATCTGCACGTGCCTCTTCAACAATTCCGCCTGTCAATTCAGGTTTTGTTTCAAGATAGTAAAGACGGTAATATTTTTCTGGAGAATTTGGTGCCACTGGTTCTGCCTGCTGGCTTAAAAGGAATTGCCCGTTGGCATTCTCTAAGGTAGATCTTACCTCATCGCGTTTTAATAGTTTTCTGAAGGCATATAAGTTTTTCTCATCGATGCCCATATCTCCAGGAATAGCAGATAGAAGGCCCGAAAAAGGTGCCTCCAAAAATATATCATCAGAAGAACCTTCGTCTTTGGTTGATTGGTCTAGAGGCACTTCTTCTTGATCACCGAAAAGTTCTGATACTGTAGTTGAAGATTTATCTTCTTCTAATTCTTCTTCTTTTAATTCTTTTGTTTCTTGCTTTATTGAACTTGCTAGATCTACATCACCTTTTAGGGCATTGTCCAATTGAGAAATCACTTCATTGGTGACCGCTACATTTTTAACTAGATAGAATTCAAGTAATGCCGTACTCTGGAGTAATGCCCTTGCTCTTTCTGAGTCTTGTATTCCTGCTAGCTCTACAACAATTCGATGCTTACCCTGTTTTTGGATGGTTGGTTCAGATACACCAAATTGATCGACTCTATTTTGAAGAATCTCAAGAACTCGATTAATGGCATCATCTGCTTCTCCATTTAGTGAGGTAATTATTTCATCTAGAGATGCACCTTGCTCATGGTAGTACCGCGATAGTTTGAGACCATCTATTTTTACTTGTTGTTCAAAAACACTAATGAAGTCTTGATTCTCAGATAAGGATTGTTTTCTTGCACTATCAATTAACTTTTCAAGACGAGTATCTTTCATCGAAGCGAGGTTAGTGACTAGAAGTGGGATATCTGCTTCTAGTACAATATACATACCACCTTTAAGGTCTAGACCTTGTCTTATAATGCGAGACTCGGTCTTTTCCAATTCACCTAGTGTACGCAGTTCTTCCTTTTTCTCCTCTGACATATTTTCATATTCCCAGGTGGGTAGAAGTGCGTAGACTGCCCATATCAGGATGAGCCCAATGATCAAATATCTAGGTGTTAAACTTTTCTGCATTTATAAATTTATATATATACTTTAAAAAAGCCGGTGAATATACTCTTTCGGCTCTCTGAGAGGCAAGAAAACAGACACATAATTTAATTTTTTATAATTCCTAGTTTTTTGCCAACCTTTGCAAATGAATTGATGGCATGGTCTAAATGTTGTCTGGACATAGCTGCGGAGATCTGTACACGAATTCTAGCCTTATTTTTGGGTACAACAGGAAAATAAAAGCCAATCACATAGATTCCCTCTTTTAACATTTCATTTGCCATCTCTTGTGCCAATATCGAGTCATACAGCATGATTGGTACAATAGGATGGGTACCATCTAAGATCTCAAACCCGATTCTTGATATCTCATGCCTAAAGTAAAGGGTGTTCTCCTCTAATTTGTCCCTAAGGTCAGTCGTTGATGAAACTATTTTGAATGCCTCTATACCAGCTGCTACGATTGCAGGGGCTACAGTATTTGAAAATAGATAGGGCCGAGAGCGTTGTCTCAGAAGATCAATAATATCTTTTTTACCGGTAGTAAATCCTCCAGATGCACCACCCATTGCCTTGCCAAGAGTTGATGTGAAGATATCAATTTTGTCTAATACACCATAAAATTCACCTGATCCGCGACCAGTTTCGCCTATGAATCCAGTAGCGTGGCTGTCATCGACCATTACTAATGCATCATATTTTTCTGCTAATTGGGTAATCTCATCTAGTTTTGCGATATATCCATCCATTGAAAAAACACCATCGGTTGCGATTAGTCTAATTTTTGAATTTTGAGTTTGTTTAAGTTTATCTTCCAAGTCATTCATATTACTATTTTCATATCTGAGTCTTTTTGCCTTACATAGTCTTATACCATCAATTATTGAAGCATGGTTCAATGAATCAGATATGATCGCATCGTTCTCATTGAGTATGGTTTCGAATAATCCTCCATTTGCATCGAAGCATGATGTATACAAAATGGTATCATCGGTTTTAAAAAAAATGGAGATCTCTTTTTCAAGGGTCTTGTGAAGATCTTGAGTCCCACAAATAAATCTAACAGAGGCCATTCCAAATCCGTAATCATCCATTGCAGATTTGGCTGCATCTATCAATTTTGAATGGTTTGCTAGACCAAGATAATTATTGGCGCAGAAATTTAAAACTTGGTTACCATTTTCGGTTTCTACTTCAACACCCTGAGGCGTTGTAAGCGTTCTTTCACTTTTATATAAACCCTCATCTTTTATGCTAGTTAAAATTTTATTATAATGACTCATTTTTCCAATTCACCATTCAAGTACGATTTTTCCACATTCACCTGCTTCCATGATGTTAAATGCTTTTTCATATTCATCTACGGATAATTTATGAGTTAAAACCTTTGAAATATCAAGGCCGCTCCTAAGCATCTGTTCCATTTTATACCAAGTCTCATACATCTCTCTACCATAGATACCTTTAACTTTTAATCCTTTGAAAATAATATCATCCCAGTCTATTCTTGTGGTACCTGGTAGCAGTCCTAAAAGTGCAACCTTTCCTCCGTGGAACATATGCCCTAGCATAGATCGAAATGCTTCAGGGTTTCCAGACATCTCAAGCCCGACATCAAAGCCACTTGTCATATTCAACTGAGAATAGAACTCAGTGATCGAATGCTTTGATACATTGATAGCCTTTGTCGCACCCATCTCCTTTGCTAATCCTAATCTGTAATCATTTATATCTGTTATGACCACATTTCGTGCACCCACAAATTTGCATATGCCCGTTGCCATTAATCCAATTGGACCTGCACCAGTGATCAAGACATCTTCTCCTACCATTTCGTAGCTAAGGGAGGTATGTACGGCATTACCAAAGGGGTCAAAGAATGCAGCTATGTCTGATGGTATGTCATTGTGTATGGGCCAGATATTAGATTCTGGCATGATAAGATATTCAGCAAAAGCACCATCTCTATGAATCCCAATGCCATTAGTTTTTTGGCATAGGTGTCTTTTTCCTGCTCTGCAGTTTCTACAATTCCCGCAAGTTATGTGGCCCTCACCGGAAACACGTTGACCTGGTTTATAATGAGTAACACCTGGCCCTATTTCTTCAATGATTCCACAGAATTCATGGCCAATAGTAAGAGGTGTGGCTAGTGTTTTTTGAGCCCATTCGTCCCACTTGTATATGTGTAGATCTGTACCACATATTGAGGTGTGTGTGATTTTTATTTTTACATCATTTGTATTGCATTCAGGTTCAGGAATATTTTCTATCCATATACCACGTTCTTTCGAACTTTTGACGAGTGCTTTCATAAAATTATGTATTGAAACTTGCTATTTTTCACTGCTCTAAGTTAATGCAAATTAGATTGGTTTTAATTTCTTAATCTTTTAAGAGGTTGATTAGATATAGCTATGATAAATTTTGTGCCCATAATTTCATAATTAACAAATAATGTCAAAAATTTTAGCATTCACAAATCAAAAGGGAGGAGTGGGTAAGACCACATCTGCTGTAAATGTTGCTCTTAGTTTAGCAGTGTCTGAAGTAAGGACTCTATTGATAGACCTGGATCCTCAGTCAAATGCAACAACTGGACTTGCTGAGCTTTTTGATGATTTGAATGGAAATACCTATGATATCATATTAGATGGAGATGGGGCAAAAGATGCCATTACGAGCACATCATTTTCTCATTTGGATATTATTGCATCTACCAACGACCTCGTTGGAGCAGAGATAGAACTTGTGGGTGTAATGGCAAGAGAATATCAATTAAAAAAAGCATTGAATAAGGTAAAGAAAAAGTATGATATAATCATTATTGATTGTCCACCATCTCTTGGTCTTCTAACCATAAATGCATTGACTGCATCAGATGCCTTGGTCATTCCGATACAATGTGAATATTATGCGTTGGAGGGTCTAGGCCAATTATTGAATACTGTTCGATTGGTCCAGAGACATTTGAATAAAGGTCTTGAGATTGTAGGCATAATAATGACAATGTACGATAGTAGATTGAATCTCTCAAAACAGGTTGTGAAAGAGGTCAATGGTTTTTTCAAGGATAAATTGTTTAAAACTTACATCCATCGTAATGTCCGTTTAAGCGAAGCTCCTAGTTTTGGGAAGCCTGCTTTATTGTATGATGCCAATTCAACTGGAGCACAAAATTATATGAGTCTAACTGAGGAAATATTACAGCGTGTCAAATAATAGATTAGGAAAAGGTTTGGGGGCATTGATTCGACCGGAGAAAAAATCAAAGACCCCACCCTTAAAGAGCGTGGCTACTAAACCTGGTGTCATGGAAATATTGATCAGAGACATACATCCCAATCCCAATCAGCCTAGGCGAGAGTTTGACCAAGCTTCTCTAGAAGAATTAGCAAATTCCATTAAGCTTAAGGGTGTCGTGACTCCAGTTACTGTTCGCTCTATAGAAAAAGGATACGAACTAATTGCTGGTGAGCGCAGGTGGAGAGCTTCTAAGATCGCAAGGAAAAAAAAGATACCTGCCTATGTTATCAATGTGAAAAGTGATGCAGAGATAATGGAGATCGCACTGATCGAGAATGTGCAAAGGGAAGACCTTAACCCGTTGGAAGAATCTGAAGCGTATGCTGTTTTGAATTCCAAATTTGAAATGTCTCACAACGAGATCGCAAAAGCAGTAGGAAAAAAAAGAGTTACCATATCAAATTCGCTAAGATTATTAAAGTTGCCAATGGAAATTCGTAGAAGCCTTAGAAAAGGTGCTATCTCTGCTGGACATGCTCGTGCAATTTTACAAGGTAAGACACAAGCTCAAATGATACATGCATGGAAAAGAATCGTTCAAGAGGGTCTTAGCGTGCGTCAAGCTGAGGCGTTATTTAAAATGGCAGTCCCTTCAAAGAAAAAGAAAATGGTAAAAGCATCATCTCCGCAGGTCAAGGCCATTGAAGATCAACTAATTGGAATATTGGGTACTAAAGTGAGATTAAAAGTTGGGGAAGATGGTGGAAGCATAGAAATATCTTACTATTCGAATGATGATCTTGATAGAATCATAGATTTGATTGAATCAGCTTCATTATCATGAGATCAAATAAATATACAGTTATGTTCATTCCAGATGGTGAGTCCAATGCGAGGTCGCACCATATATCTAAGAGAACTTTTTTTTTGATGATAACTTTTTTTATATTGATAGTAGTTTCAGGTCTGGGGTCAATGGCATATTATATTCCAAAGATATCAACTTATCAAATAATCAAAGATCAACATGACGTATTCACCTCTGAGAGGATAAAAGTATTAAATCTGACGCGAGATCTTGAGAGGATAAGGCAAATGGATGAGTTAGTACGTTCATCTTTGGGCACGACATTGGACCTTGATTCAAGGCCCAAGGGAACAGATTCAATACGTATCTTGAACATGAGCGAGTCCAGGAAGGTCTCTTATATAGAAAATATCCCATCTGTTGCTCCGATAAATGGATTTATAAGTCAAAAAGCAGATACCCCAGGGCTATTTGTTAAAGCAGCTCATAATGGAATTGACATTGTTGCTCAAGAAGGTGAGCCAATACTTGCATCAGCTTCAGGAGTTGTGGTTTTTTCTGGTTGGACATATGAATTTGGGAATATGATCATACTATATCATGGAGATGATTATTTTACCCACTATGGGCATAATAAGAATAATCTTGTAGACCAATTGGATATTGTTAATCGTGGGGATGTTATTGGGCTAGTTGGGAGTACCGGTATTTCAACCGGACCGCACTTGCACTTTGAAGTTTGGCGACAGTTTGAACCTGTAGATCCATTTGTTTTTTTCCCAGAATATAATAATTCGAATTTAACTTATATTAATGAGTAAGATCAATTTTCAAAATGTTCATACGATGATTGGGGCAGATGCTACAATAAATGGTCCAATTAAACTTAATGAGGGGATAATCATTTATGGGAATTTGATTGGTGACATAGAAACCAAGGGGCCAGTACGCATTGCTCAAAGCGCAAATGTTGAAGGAAACATAATTGGAAGTGATATTCGTGTAGGTGGCACTGTAACTGGTAATATCCAATCCAGTGGGCAAGTTGTTCTTGGGAAAGCATGCGAGCTGAAAGGTGATATTGTATACAGGAAATTACTCATTGAAGATGGCGCCAAATTTGAAGGTAAATGTGATTTGATCGGGCAAGAAGACTAACACAGAGTTCTGGTTTGTCGGACAAACAGAAAGAAAGGCATGAAAAGGAAATTGAGTTAACTGCTTATCTTGAATCATTCCAAAAAATTGTAAAGCAGTCTGGGCCTGCTGCTACTGCATCTTATGGTCTCATTTTCTCAATTCTTATTTTTACTTATGTTGGTTGGCAGATCGATGACCATTATGACTTATCACCACTTGGGGTCATCATTGGTGTTCTGTTGGGACTCTTCATTGGATTTTATCATCTCATCAAAACAGTAACAGGCAATGGAAATTGAACTTTACTATCTTAATTAAATTCATTCTCTATTGATATTTCCACATAAGAAATTTTTTATTTTTTTTATTAAACATTATACTTTTATACCCATTCAATTCATTTGTATTTTTTCGCGCTTTTTTACAGGGTTTTGCGTGATCAAAGTGGTCATTATCATAAATATTTTACAAATACATACAACTATATAAGATAAAGAGTTCAGAGCGATGAGCGCACCAGAAGCAAGTCATTTAACCGCATCCGTCATGGATAAAGTTGGCCCTAATATCATAAGTCACGTTTCCAACTCTAGTAGAGAACATCCAATCATTGATATTCCTGAAATAATGGGACTTGACTTTTCTGTTACAAAGCATGTTTTAATGTTGTGGATTGTCGCGTTTATTGTATCCGTTTCAATCATCATTCCAGTTAGAAGATACCTATCCAGTGGCAGTTTGGTCCCATCTGGATGGATGAATGCAATTGAAGCCATAGTTAAATTCATAAGAGATTCCATTGCCAAACCAAATGTCGGAGAAAAATGGGTGATGACTTGGGCGCCAGTTCTTCTTACATTTTTCTTTTTCATCTTATTTGCAAATGGTATAGGAATGGTCCCCATATTTGATGTTCTTGGTCTGATCAATCGGTTTATATTGGGGGTCCCATACTCTGATTCACATAATGCAATTAATGGAATGCTTCATGGTGGTGTAACAGCAACAGGGAATTTCAATGTTACAGGTGCATTGGCAACTATTACCTTTTTTTCCATAATGGCTGCTGGAATCATGGCCCACGGTTTTACCAAACATTGGAAAAATCTTGTCCCTCATGGTCTTGCATGGCCAGTTTATATCATTTTAATTCCCATTGAGGTAATGGGTCTATTTGTAAAGCCATTTGCATTGACCATGCGTTTGGCAGCTAATATGACAGGAGGCCACATAGCACTACTAGCCCTTCTCTCACTCATGGCAATTTTTGGGGAAATGTTTAGCAGTGCAGCAGCAGGAATTGGTGTTTCGCTAGTTGCGGTTCCAATGGCTGCTGCCATAGCAGGTTTAGAAATTATTGTTGTACTCGTTCAGGCATATGTTTTTACATTATTAACTGCCGTGTTCATAGGTATGGCAATTCACGTACATCATTAAATAAATAAAAAAAGGAAATAATAATGACAGCAACTACACTTATCCCTATTGGAATGGGTTTGATCGTATTAGGTGCAGGCCTTGGGATCGGAAAATTTGCAGCCGCTGCGGCTGAAAGTATTGCACGTCAACCAGAAGCTGCAGACAAGATCACAGGTGCTGTGAACTTGCCTTTGTTTCTTCTTGAAGGTGTTGCGATCTTAGCAGAAGTATTTACTTTCTTAATGCTTATCCTGTAATAGAATTCCATTTATGGATAATAAACAAGGCAACTCAAAGGTGAGTCACCACGAAACTACCTTAGCCTCTTCAAAAGAAGCACATGGTAGTTCTCCAAATCCATTGGTCCAATTAGACCCGGGTCTATTCATATGGACTATCATAACATTTTTGGTGTTGTGTTCTGTTTTGGCAAAATTTGCTTGGAAACCTATTCTAAACGCACTTGAAAGTAGGGAAAAGGATATTCAGTCATCAATCGAAGATGCTAAGAAAGCAAAAAATGAGCTAGAACAGTTGAATGAAGAGGCTGAAAAGATAATTGCTGAAGCTCGTACAGAGGCTCAAGAAATTAGATCTGAAGCTAAAGCTTCTGCTGAAAAGGTAAAGGCAGATATTAGGTCCAAGGCTGAAGAGGATGTCAAGAAAATCAAGGAAGAAGCGAATGCTCAGATTCAGGTAGAGAAAGATAAGGCCATCTCTGAAATCAGACAGGAAGTTGTAACGCTTACTATGTCAGTGGCAGAGAAAGTTATTGGGAAAAATCTATCTACTGAAGATAACCAAGAAATGATCGAGCAATCCATTATGGATTTGAGGAAACATGAAGCCTAATTTGAACCCAAAAGTTCTTGCGACTGGATTGTTCAAGATTGCGGATGAGAATGAGATGCTTGAGGATGTCAAAGACGCTCTTTCATTTTTGAATAATATCATTATTGAGAATGGTCACTTTCGAGTATTCATTCAATCAAAAAAGATAGCTAGAAAATCAAAAACTGAGATCTTGAATACAATTCTAGATGGATCTGGACATTTTCTTGTCAATGAAATTGTATCTCACCTTCACGGTAGTAATGCCCCTAGTAACCTTAATAAAATAACTCTTCTTTTTGATTCAATGTACAGAGAAAAGAAAAATATTCTTGAGGTCAAAGGAGTTGTTGCCAAAGAGATGACTCAGTCACAATTAGGCTCCTTAAAAACTTCACTTGATAAAATTCTTGGTAAACAAACCGAGTTGTCCATAGAAGTGGATTCTACTTTAATTGGTGGTATCAAACTTCGTATTGAAAATACTTTTTTGGATGCTTCTATTCAAAACCAATTGCAGATACTTCGAGCTGAACTTCTGCAGATTTAATACCCTAGGAAATTATGGAAATAAAAACTGATAAATTAACGCAACTACTTAGAGAGCAGATTGAAAAGCATGATGGTTCGATAGATATCTCAGAGGTAGGTGAAGTGCTTGAGGTGGGAGATGGTGTTGCCCGTGTCTCAGGCCTTGAAAATGTAATGAGTTCTGAACTAGTTGAACTGCCAAATGGTGTATTTGGCATGGCGCTTAATCTTGAAGAAGATAACGTTGGTCTTGTGCTGTTTGGAGAATCTCGTCTTGTTAAGGAAGGTGATCTTGCTAAGAGAACTGGACGTGTTGTAGAGGTTCCTGTTGGAGATGCAATGCTAGGTAGGGTTGTTAATCCACTCGGGCAGCCCATTGATGGTAAAGGACCGATAGATACTGATCACTCCCTGCCCATTGAAAGAAAGGCATTGGGGGTTATGGCTAGATCACCTGTTAATGAACCACTGCAGACAGGTATCAAAGCTGTCGATAGCATGATACCCATAGGAAGAGGACAGAGAGAATTGATCATTGGTGACCGACAAACTGGTAAAACAGCAGTTGCCATTGATGCCATAATCAATCAAAAATATACTCATGAGACTGATGACCCCGTTTATTGTATCTATGTTGCAATAGGTCAAAAGGCTTCAACTGTTGCTGCACTTGTTAAGGAGTTAGAGAGTAATGGAGCAATGGAGTATACGACTGTTGTCGCAGCAAATGCATCTGACCCAGCTCCTACGCAGTATATCGCACCATACGCTGGTGCTGCAATGGGTGAATACTTTAGAGATAATGGGAAGCACGGATTAATAGTTTATGATGATCTATCCAAGCAGGCTGTTGCTTATCGTCAAATGTCTCTGGTTCTTCGTAGACCTCCTGGTAGAGAAGCATTCCCGGGTGACGTCTTCTATCTACATAGTCGTTTATTAGAGCGTGCTTCAAAACTCTCCAAAGATCTTGGAGGAGGTTCACTAACAGCTTTGCCTATCATTGAAACTCAAGAAGGTGATGTTTCAGCCTATATTCCAACAAATGTTATCTCGATTACCGATGGTCAGATCTATCTAGAGACCAATCTATTCAATTCAGGTATAAGGCCTGCGATTGATGTGGGACTATCGGTATCCAGAGTAGGTGGTAATGCGCAGATCAAGGCAATGAAAGCTATTGCGGGAACTCTGCGTTTAGATCTAGCTCAATATAGAGAACTAGAAGCGTTTGCGAAATTTGGTTCTGACCTAGATAAAGCAACTCTATCTCAGTTGACCAGAGGAGAGCGGATGGTTGAGATCCTTAAACAGAATCAGTATGTACCAATGGATGTAGAAAAACAAATTGCAATTATATTTGCGGCTTCAAAGGGTCACCTTGATGATCTGAGCGTTGAAGAAGTCTCTGATTTCGAGTCTGGTTTATTTGAATATCTTGATGCCAATGCATCTGATATCCTTGCCTCCATAGTAAGCGAAGGCAGTATCTCAGATGAAACTGCAGAGAAACTTGAAAAAGCAATCTCTGATTTTAAGGCAGGATTTGGGGCTTAGCTCTTAATGGCAAATCTTAAAGACATACGTGATCGAATTAAATCGGTAAAGAGCATTCAAAAAGTGACCAAGGCAATGAAAATGGTTGCTGCAGCAAAAATGCGAAAGGCTCAAGAGAGAATGGAACAAGCTCGACCCTACACCAATTCACTATCTGAAATTATTGAGCATCTATTGCCTGATATTGATAGAGAGAGTCTTCCGCTTTTAGATATTAGAGAAATAAAACGTAAGGCATACGTTGTTGTTTGCGCTGATAGAGGCTTAGCGGGTGCATTCAACTCTAATCTTTTGAAAATTGCTCAGAAAGAGATAGATGAATTTGGCAAAGACCGTGTTGATATCTTTTGCATAGGAAAGAAAGCACGTGACCATTTCACTTACAGAAATTATAATGTCATTAATAGCCATATTGAATTTTGGGCGGAAATGGAATTTGAAAATGCAATCACTATTGGAAGGAGTGTCATTGATCATTTCACAAGTGGGGCAGTTGATGAGATTCATGTAGTATACAATTTTTTTGTAAACATAGCACAGCAGGAAGCGAGATCTGAGACACTTCTACCTCTTTCATTTAATGCTGATGAATCGACTAGCTCTGATCGTTTATATGAGCCATCAAAAGATGAATTGGTTGAGACACTCATTCCAAGACATCTAAATATTCAAATGTGGAAATATTTATTAGAATCATATGCAAGTGAGCAGGCAGCGCGCATGCTGTCTATGGAAAATGCTACTTCAAATGCGCAGGATATGATCAAAGATTTAACGTTACAGTTTAATAAGGCAAGGCAGGCGGCTATCACAACAGAAATGTTAGAGATCGTTGGTGGTGCTGAGGCTCTAGGATAATAAAAGGACATCTAAATTATGTCAAAAAATGGAAAAATCTCACAGGTGATGGGTGCAGTGGTGGACGTTGTTTTCGAAGGTGGTCATTTACCAGATATTTATAATGCTTTATCGGTAGATAGAGGTGATGAAGGGACTCTTGTTCTTGAGGTCGCACAGCATCTGGGTGACTCGGTTGTCAGAACAGTTGCAATGGATTCTACTGATGGATTAGTGCGTGGACATATCGTCGAAGATACTGGAGAGCCCATATCAGTTCCAGTTGGAGAGAAGACACTAGGTCGCTTATTTGATGTTTTAGGTAACACCATTGATCAGAAAGGCGATTGTAAAACTGAAAAAAGAAATCCAATTCACCGTCCAGCACCAAAACACGAAGATCTTGCCACTTCAACTGAAGCTCTCGTTACAGGTATTAAGGTTGTTGATCTGATGGAACCTTATACTCGTGGAGGCAAGACTGGACTATTTGGTGGTGCTGGAGTTGGGAAGACAGTTTTGATTCAAGAATTAATTAGAAACATCGCAACAGAGCATGGTGGTTATTCAGTATTTGCTGGTGTTGGAGAGAGAACTCGTGAAGGAAATGATCTTTATGCAGAGATGACTGAATCAGGAGTCATTGATAAAACTACTATGGTATTTGGCCAAATGAACGAACCTCCTGGAGCGCGTTTGAGAGTAGCTCTCAGTGGTCTAGCAATGGCAGAATTTTTTAGAGATGACGAAGGCAGAGATGTTTTACTTTTTGTCGACAATATATTTCGTTTTACTCAAGCAGGTTCAGAAGTTTCTGCTCTCTTAGGTCGCATGCCTTCCGCAGTCGGTTATCAGCCTACACTCTCTACTGAAATGGGAGATTTGCAGGAGAGGATTACCTCAACGAAGAAGGGATCAATAACCTCTGTTCAAGCTGTTTATGTTCCTGCAGATGACCTGACAGATCCTGCGCCAGCTACTGCATTTGCACACTTAGATGCAATGAGTGTGTTAGAGAGAAAGATAGCTGAGCTTGGAATATATCCTGCAGTTGATCCATTGGCATCAACATCTAGAATCTTAGACCCTAGGATTATTGGAGAAAAACATTACAATGTTGCAAGAGAGGTGCAATCCGTTCTACAGCAGTATAAAGATCTCCAAGATATTATAGCAATACTTGGAATGGATGAGTTGTCTGATGGTGATAAACTAACTGTTGCAAGAGCTAGGAAGATTCAAAAATTCATGTCTCAACCTTTCTTTGTTGCGGAACAATTTACTGGTACCCCAGGAAGATATGTAAGTCTTGAGGATACGGTCTCTGGGTTTGATGCCATTCTCAAGGGAGAGGTAGATGAGCTGCCAGAAAATGCTTTTGCCTATGTTGGTACGATTGATGAAGCAATTGAAAAGCACAAAAAATCAGCCGCTTAATGGCAACATATAATGTAGAGATAGTAACCCCGATCCAAGATATAAGACTTGGAGATGTAAGTTATTTGCGCTGTCCTGGATTAGATGGTTCCTTTGGGGTTATGAGTAATCATCGAGATGGAATCTTTGCATTATCAGTTGGTGAGATCAAGGTCACTCAAAATGGTAAAGATGAATACTATGCAACAGGGGGAGGATTCGCTGAGATTTTAGATGATTCAGTCAAGTTACTCGTAGAATCTTTAGAAAAATCAAATGAGATCGATGCAGATCGAGCAAATAATTCTCTAGAAAGAGCGCAGCAAAGAAAAACAGATCGAGATTCAGAATTGAATGAAGCAAGGGTTGATGCATCTTTAGTTCGTGCGTTAAATCGGTTGAGAGTATCAAAAAGATAATTATTAATACATCTAAATTCATTTAAACCGCTTGTAATTTACAGGCGGTTTTTTTATGAAAATTTTAATTAACAATGTTTAAGCGTACACATAATTGCGGGGATATTCGGTCCTCTGATATAAGCGATACCATAACACTAAATGGCTGGGTCAACAAAGTCCGTCTGCATGGGCAGGTAGTTTTCGTTGATCTGCGAGATAGATATGGTAAGACCCAGATTGTTTTCGATGCTGATGAATATGAAGGTGATTTTGAAATTATAAAAAAAATATCTATGGAAGATGTTTTATCTATAAAAGGAACAGTTCGCTCAAGATTGGAATCTGCAATAAATCCAAATCTAGCTACTGGAGAGATAGAGATTTTAGTTTCTGAATTCATCATGCTCAATGAATCAGCACCTTTACCATTCATGCTCAATGATCGCGCTAATGCAGAGGAAGATCTAAGGTTAAAGTATCGTTATCTTGAGCTAAGGATGGAAGAGCTTCAACAGAATTTGTTGATACGTCATAGCACATATCAGGCAACAAGATCGTATCTATCTGAAAATAAATTTGTTGAAGTTGAAACACCGGTATTAATGAAATCAACCCCTGAAGGTGCTAGAGACTATTTAGTACCAAGTAGAGTCCATCAAGGAAAGTTTTATGCTTTACCCCAGTCACCGCAGATATATAAACAAATTCTAATGATATCTGGTTATGATCGTTATTTTCAGATCGTTAAATGTTTTAGAGATGAGGATCTCAGGGCTGATAGACAACCTGAATTCACACAAATAGATATTGAAATGTCTTTTATAAATGAAGAAGATATTTTTAGATATATGGAAGGTCTAACACGCCATGTCTTTCATACTGTAGTAAGAGTTGATCTTCCTGTTTCTTTCCCAAGAATTACCTATAGGGAGGCAATGGAGACCTATGGATCAGATAAACCTGATATGCGATATGAGCTGAAGCTAATAGAGCTTAAGGAGTATACTGACTTATCTGAATTCAATGCATTTAATTCAGTAGAGAGAGTAAAGGGTTTAGTGGTAAAGGGTGGAGCAAAGTATTCAAGAAAGATCATTGATGATTTGACAGAATTGGTCAAAAAGTATAAGGCCAAAGGATTGGCATGGATGAAATCAAACAATGATGGGTTTGAAGGAGGTATCTCGAAGTTTTTTTCTGCAGACCTGCATGAAAGGATGAAAAGAGAATTAGAAATAGAAGATGGTGACATTCTTTTTATGGTTGGAGATAAAACAAAAATAGTACTAAATGCATTAGGGTTTTTACGAATTGAAATAGCCAATAAAGAAGGCCTGGTTAATAAAAATGAATTTTCTCCAGTTTGGGTAACAGAATTTCCTATGTTTGAATATGATGATGAAAATAACCGCCATATTGCGATGCATCACCCATTTACGGCACCAAGAGCAGAAGACATTGACCTCTTGGATTCTGATCCCTCAAATGCTCTTAGCCGAGGATATGATCTAACAATGAATGGATATGAAATCGCAGGTGGGTCAATAAGAATACATTCTACTGAAATACAGGAAAAAGTATTCTCATTGCTTGGGCTAAGTAGAGAAGAGGCAATTGATAAATTTGGGTTTTTGGTAGAGGCGCTTTCGTATGGGGCTCCTCCACATGGTGGAATTGCATTTGGTTTCGATCGTTTGGTTATGCTTTTGGCGGGTACTGATAATATAAGAGATGTCATAGCTTTTCCAAAAACTACCTCTGCAGCATCGCTTATGGACGAAAGTCCAAGTTCAGTAAGTAGCACTCAATTAGATGAGTTAGGTATTAAAATCAAAAAAACATAGATAATCTTAATTCTTTTTTGGATTGTTCATATATAAGAATAGATATGACGATAGACCTACAGCGCTAAAAATCATACACATTACCATTATCTGATAGCGGACAGCCACATGTGGTGATATGCCTGATAATATTTGTCCAGTCATCATTCCAGGTAGAGAAACAAGACCAACAGCGAATAATGAATTTGTTATTGGAATCAAAGATGCTTTAAGTGCAATGCCCTTCGCCTTATCATAATTTAAATTTCTTTCTAATTCAGCTCGCAATCTCTCAGCAGCTAAACTGACACCATTCATCGAACTTGCAAATATCATACCTGCCAT
>CEVW01073666.1_pt1 | contig 16692 bp, 18 predicted proteins | sample 427061 | NCBI WGS metagenome assembly CEVW01 (sample SAMEA2623774, study PRJEB7988) | marine metagenome | biome: marine biome (ENVO:00000447); feature: surface water layer (ENVO:00002042); material: "saline water (ENVO:00002010), including plankton (ENVO:xxxxxxxx)" | depth 5 m
GTTCCCTTATAATTTCCCAAACAGTTCCGTCCTCAGGGCTTTTTAATAGTTTTCCAATCATAGAGTTTCTTCTTCTTGAAAAAATTTGTCCTTTGCCTCTTTTCTTGCGTGTTTTACGACGTTTTCCTCCCTTAGCATTTATTCTAGGATTTTCTTCGTATATCCACCAAAAACCAGGCGTTATACCTTGACACTCTATATTATTTGCAGAAAAATTAGATGCTGAAATAAGATATTTTGCATCTTTTAAATCTTCAAATGTTATTGAAAGATCGCGATAAAGTTGACCGTCTTCTCCTTCTATATCAACTTCTAAATTACCAGATTCTCGTGATCTTTCCGCGTTAAATTTTCTTTTATAATAATGATTAGTAGGAACATGATGTTCATAGGTTCTAGTTTTAATACATATTTCTCCATCCCAACCCTCATAATTTTCTAATTTATGTAATAAGGCTTCAAAACTACCATAAGTTTCTGGCATTTAATTATATATTCATTAGATTATATAATTAAAATGGGTTCATGTATTCACTATAAAATTTCAAAAAAGCAATTGGGTTAAAACATAATGAAGATACGCTAAAATGATCTGCTCCAATTTTTTTGTATTCTTCTACGTCTTTCATTGTTCTAATACCACCACCAGCTATTACAATAGTATCATTCCATTGAGATTTAATATAGTTAATAGTTGATTTAGTATAAGGTATTATTGTTTTACCAGATATTCCACCTTTTTCAGTAGGAAATGTATTTGAAGCATGAAATTGACGAAAACCATCACTATAATATTTATTAATAGATAAAGGTGATTCTAATGGAGATAATTTAATAATACACCATTTGCGTTTCTTATTTATAAAAGGTTTTAATCCACTACCAACCATATGTTTTTTCGTATTAGGACAACTAACGTTTAATTCAATATCCATATCTTCAGGAATTTTATCTAAAATAGGTTTTATTTCTTTTTTATCCATAATAGCTATACTTATTATTTCACCTTTTTTATATGTTCTTATTGCGTAATCAATGCCAGGATTTCTTAATCCAATTTTATTTATCCATCCAACACCAGGAATATATCTTAGTGTTTTGAATATTTGTTTCCATTTTCCTTTCCGTTCATTTAATGTAAAACTACCACGTATAGGAGTTGTTTTTGGTAAATTAATATAATTACCAAAGGGTGGAGATATAAATAACATTATTATTATATATATTTAAATATTTAAATGATTTTAAATATATAATGACTGCATTCTTTGAACTTGTATTATTTATTGCAGGTATTTATTTTATTGGTGCGCTTTTTTTTAGAGTATGTAAAGAAGGAGATTATGATGATTTTGATTAATCAAACATAGTAGAATAATTCATATTTAAGTTATACATCATATCGAATTTCAACGTAAATGAAAAATCATTATTATTTAAATCAACAATATCACCATACTGATCTAAAATACGAATTCTCATTCTAGAGACTGTAACAGGTCCAAAATAATCTCGTTTAAAACCATATAATAATCCACCACTTTCATAATTAAAGTTAGTTACACGATTTTTTAATTTTGCTAATATACTAGTATCGTTAAAAGCAGATTCAGAAAAAGGTGATATAATAGATTGTGAATGATTATTATTGAACATATCAACACTTACATAAATATATGGAGTTCCTCTTGTATTACAAGTTGCTTCACAACAAAAACCTTCAGAGCATTTATCAGTTACATCATCTTTGCTAACATAATTATCTACAAAATTATATTGTTGCTTTCTAAATCCTAATAACCAACCCATATTTTTTTGTATATCCCTATTTATATCATCCAATAATCTAAAATCAAGATTAAACCTATACCAAATCGTATTTGTATCAGGTAATCCACCATCATCCGCATCTCGATTATCTTTAAAAAAACTGAATTTTCTTGTAGAACTATCGTATTTACAAGCAATTCTAGCTAATTCGCCATGAGAAAAAACAGATAAATTCAAGTAATCAGCCAAACTTTCTCCTGTATAATTTCCTTCTTTTATTGTTATTATTTTTTTCTTATTTTGTGTAATTAAAGAATTTGCTCCATCTTCAGCAGTTAAAGGTTGTCCGTTTGTCGATTCAACATTATATATCTCAACCACAATTTCATTTGTTCTATTGAGAGCATTAAAAGTATAATACGTATTTTCTATTTCTGCTGTTTCTAAAGAAACGCCTATAACATTATTTAATGGTGCCGGTAAATTAAAAGTAAAATCACTAGAACGAGTATTATAATAATTATCTCTAAAAACAGTATTTATATTCAATAATTTACCAATTCTATCAGTTCTAATTGGATTGATTAATGATGTAAGTGATTTTTTATTATTTTTTTTAATTACTTGATGTTCGTTATTAAATGTTTCAGATTTTTCTAAATTGGGTGTAAAACTACTTTCAGCTAATTTATAATCTTGTTTTAATCCTTCAATCATTCTATCTAATGCTTTTGTTAAAAATTCTATTAAATCTCTTTTAAAATCAGGTGTAAATTCATTTTGTGTTTTTATATTTTCAACAATCGTATTGTATTGGTCTTTAATTTTATTTTTATTTTTGCAATCTTGTTCGGATATACCAAACAAATCCAATATTTCTTTATCGGTATAATTATTTAAATTCAATGTCGCTTCCATAATATATAAAGTTGAGAATATTTTAATTTATTAAATATATACATATACTAAATGGTAAAATTATTTAAAAATGGTGAAACTTTTTCCGCTAAAGAGTATACTGAGAAAAAACGAAACAGACGTCTGTATTGTGATTTTGGAAAAACAAATGAAGCAAGACATTTAGGTCAAACATATGCTAATGGTAAAATCAAATCAGCAATAAATCAATCCAGTTTATTAAAATTAACAAAAGGTTATCATGATTATAATCAAGACGTTTTGAAAACTGCTTGTTTTTTTGACGGGGAATATGAAACAGAAAAATTTAATTATAAAGTTTGTACTGAAACAGAAGTTTCTAATACAACAAAAACCACTAATTATACAGGTGATAGATTAGTATCAATTGATAATAATACAATGACAGATAATGATACAAAATATGCTCATATAACTCAATATGCTGAAATCAAAACTCTTGATCCGGCAACATTAACAAAGGATAATAAAACAAATAAAAGAAAGATATTTATGCATCCTATATCTAATTTATCCAAAAAATAATTATACAACATAAGATATTGAAGTCCATCTTATTCGTGTTGGTTCTATAATATTTATTTCGGCGTTTACTAATTCATTATCTCTTAAACATTTTAAAAGTAATTGCGATTCTGTTTCTTGAAATTGAAAACAATTATTAATACCATTGCCTTTTACAAATTCATAAATAGCAGTCGCTACAAAATTTTCTGGTATTCGTTGATAAACTCTTACTTTATTATCAGCATTTATCAAGACAAAAAATAAGAATAAAAAATATAATATCTTCATTACATTAATATTTAATTTAACTTTAAATATTAATATTAAGCCTTTAGTAATTCGGTATAATTCTTCAGAGATTTCTTTATCATATCTGCTCTTTCTTTTAAAGAAGCATCATTTGATTGTTTAACTTTTTCATCCAATTTTTTAATTTGTTCTTGAATTTCGTTCAATTTTTTGCTATTTTCTTCTTTTTGTTTCTTCATTGTTTCTATTTTTTGTTTAAGTGTTACTGTCTGCAATTTAGCGGCTACAAGAGCTTTTTTATGTTCTGCTTCTTTTTGTGCTGCTGCTTCATCTCTTGCCTTTTTGTCTGCTTCTTTTTTCTTCTGTGCCTCTTTTTCTCTTGCTGCTTTTGCGGCTGCATCTGCCATTGCTTTTCTGGCTTTTTCTTGTTCTTTTTTAATTTTATCTTGTTCTGCTTTTAATTTTTTCTCTTTTTCTGCTGCTTCTCTTTCCATTTTTTCTTTAGCTTCTTTTGCTGCTTTGTCTGTCAATGCTTTTTTAGCTGCTTCTTCTTTTTGTCTTGCTTCTTCTTTTTTCTTTTTTTCTGCAAGTAATTTTGCTGCAAATAGTGCTGCTTTTTTATCTGCTTCTATTTTAAGTTTTCTTGCTTCTTCCTTTGCTTTTGCGGTTTCTTGTTCTGCTTTTAATCTAGCGTCTTCTTTTTTCTTTTTCTCTAATTCCGCTGCTTTTTTCGCTGCTTCTTTTTTAAGTCTTTCTTGTTCTGCTTTTAAAGCTTGTTCTTCTGCCAGTTTTTTTGCTTTTTCTGCTGCTAATCTAGCTGCTTCTTTTTTCTGTTTCTCTATTAATGCTTTTTCTTCAGCTGCTTTTCTTTTCTTTTCCGCTTCTACCGCCTTCAATCTTGCTGCCTCTGCTGCTGCTTCAGCCAATGCTTTTTTCTTCTTTTCTTGTGCTTCTTTTGCCAATCTTGCTTTTTCTTCTGCTTCTTTTTTAAGTCTTTCTTGTTCTGCTTTTTGTTTTGCTACTTCTGCTAATCTTTTCTTTTCTGCTACTTCTGCTAATCTTTTCTTTTCTGCTGCTTCTTTTGCTAATCTTTCTTGTTTTGCTTTTTTTTCCGCAGCTTCTTTATCAGCTTTTTCTTTTGCGATTCTAGCTTCTTCTAATTTTTTTGCTGCTAATGCTTCTTCTTGTCTTGCTTTTTCTGCTGCTGCTTTTTTTTCTGCTAATTCTTTTCTCTTTGTTTTAAGTGCTCCTTGCATAGTAGCAATGCTAGATTGAATCATTAGTCTTTTTTGATTATACGGTCTTGATTTTTTTCTGAATTCATCACATTCTTGCTTTAATTTATCATATCTAGCACTAACATCTGCCAATAATGATTCTATATCTTCAACTTTATGTTCTGGTTTTATAGGCAATAATTTTGCTGAATCAGTATCTAAAGTTTGTGCATCGGCTACACATTTTTTCATTTTTCTATTTCTATTTGTTCGTGCCATTTGTCGTTGTCTATCTTTTTCAGCCTTTTCTTCTGCCGCTTTTGATATTTTTGCTTGATCTTCTTTTATCTTTGATTGTAAATTTGCTTTTAATTTATCTAATCTACTTTTTACTTGTGGATTATTGCTATTTTTACAATATCCATGCTTTTCAAGACTTTTTTCTGGCATTTTTAAACATTTATCATCAGCTATTTTTATTCTTTGTTCTGCTGCTCCTTTTAAGGTTTTGTATTTTTTGATCCCTTCATTATCACCAAGTTTATTATAAGCTATCATTGCTTTATTTTTAATATTAGGTGGTCCATCAAATAATTTTTTTACAGCAACAGTATTACAACCACCAGCACCTTTTCCAGCATTTTTCATTGCACTTTCAACTAATCTACGTTCACTAGTGTCTAATTTCATTTTCAAGTCATTTAATACTGAATCTAGTCCTCCTATAAGACGATCTGATGCGCATGATTTTCCAGATTTTCCAGGACCACGTTTTTTAGATCCACGATGACGAGCTTCTTTCGATGCACGCATGCTAGATTTTCTGCCTTTATTTCCTTGATTTGATCGAACTTGTCTTTGTATTTTTGTAGCTGCTTTGCTTTGTCTTTTTCTTAAAACAACTTTTGTGGAAGACGCTACATGTTTTCTTACATTAGAACAAGCTGCTTTATAATCTGTTCCAGCAACGACGCTTTTATTTTTTAAATCTTTTTTCAAATCTTTAAGTTCATACATGTTTAATCCGTGTTTGATTGTAACTTTTTCAAGTTCTTGTTGTAAAATTTTCTTTACTTGATTGCCATCACATACTTCAGTAATTTTCATATGGCTTTTTTTTCTAGATTGGGGTGATGTAGGTGCTTTCCAAGCTTGTTGTCTCACCCTAGGTTTATTTCTTGTAACATCTCTATTTGCCAATGATAAATCACCAGGCAAATCAGTTCTATATTTTCCTTCAATTCCACCATCTCTTCCTCCTTTCATTATATATATAATGTTTTATTTTTTAACATTATATAACTAAATTATTTTGATTTATTTCCTCCCCTATTTTTTAAATAATTTACTTGTTCTGTAGTTTCACAAGCACATCCGCCTGAACCACTTACAGTTGAAAATTTACAGCATTCTGGTTTGAAATGATTATTGGCGTAAAAAAATAACTGACCTTCTGGTAAAGGAGTTTGAACTTTTTCATAAGTGCTGGAAGGATTATGAACTGGTTTTTCACCGAATTTCTCTCCCGGAACACCATCACCCATAGCATAATTTATCGCACTACCAGCAGCATTAAATCCTTCTTTAGTTATACAAGAACAAAATAAATTAGCACCAATAAATGCACCGATAACAATACACAATATACAACATTCAAGTCTGCAACTTAAACCTAATAGTTTCATTATATATATTAATTGTTAAGATTATTAATATTTGTAAATATTTCCCTAAATTAATCTTCCCAATCCCAAAAAACATATTCACCTACTGGTATAGTATGGTCTTCGGTAATCAAACAAGACATTTTTTGACCCCAAAATATACTTTTTTTTGCATCTTCATGTTCTGATACAAAAACAAACTTATCTTGTTTTTTACTAAAAATTTGATGAGTTCCAGTTACCATAATTTCGTCTTCTAATACATCACTATATATAACATAATATGGATTATCTGCATTACCCATAATCTCCATTACTGCTTCAACGCGATTTCCACCTTTTAAAATATCTCCTATTTTAATTTCACACATTTTTTTAACAGAACCATCTTCCATTGTAACAAGAGTATCCGGGTGGAAGCAGACCGTTTTTTTTAACCAACTGCCAGCCGCCCTTGCGCCTCTGCTTATGGCACGACCAGCCTTCTTTGCTCCACTCTTAATAGCTCTACCAGCTTTCTTTGCACCTCTACCAATTGTCTTTACTGCCCCTCCAACCCATTTTCCTATAGCTTTAAAAACAGGTGGTGGTTCAGGTTTTGTTGGTTGCTTGGGAAAACTAACACTTGTCATATTTCTTATTTTCTTTAACCATTCGTGAACTATTATAGTTGCTGCTAGAGATGCTATCCACAATGCTGTTGCAACACCCGCAGCAGGCCACAATGGGATTACCAGCCACATACCAAGAATAGCAGCGGCACCAACAGCTAAAGCTATCGCGATTTGAAATATAAGTGTTTTCGAACCACTGAAAAACAGAAAATCCATTCCCATAATTAAATACATCAATACTCCCATTACAGCACCTGTTTTCCTGAATGAATCTTTTATATTTATTAATAATTTCTGCATTGGCACATAAATGGATACGGTTTTTGACATAATGTAGTTTATAATATTTTCAAAAATATCTTTTATTTTATTAAAAACTTTTTCTACTACTTTAAAAGCTTCAATTACATTATCAAATATTTTTAATATCACTTTATTCATATTCAATATAGGTTCCATAAAACGTCTTACAACATCAACTAAAATTTTGTTAAGACAATATGAAAAATTAGAAGAGGTAAATTGGAGGGGGGTCATTCCAGGTGTCAATTTTATTTGTCCTGCAAAAGGCATTACACCAGGATGACATTTATAATCATTCCAGTTTTGTCTTAAATAATTCATATGTATTTGTATATAATAGTAACTACATGCCCAACCGACCACAGCAATAATTGATATTGCGCCTACGACAGAACCACCATATGTGTCTAAATAACTATTTTCCTTATATATTTTTTTTATATATTCTCGAGGTGAAACATTTTCCATTTATATATTAAGTGGAAAATATTCTAGTCTTCCCAATCCCAAAAAGTAAATTCTCCAATTGGTATAGTATTTGTGCTTGTTACTAAACAATTTAGTTTTTCTCCGTAAAGATCTGTTAGAATTGCTTTATCATAATTTTGAACTTCAATAAATCGTAATGTTTTTGGATCTTGTATTAAATGTGTTCCTGTAACAAAAATATAATCATTTAATTTATTACTCCAAACTTTGTAGTATGGAGATTTTTCATTACCTTTTATAATCAAAGTTGCTATTACATCAATATCATTTGCTAATTTATCTCCAATTTTAAGATTTTTCATTTTCTTAGTAGTTCCATCTGCCATTGTTACTGGTGTATCGGGATGAAAACAAATCGTTCTTACTAATTTACCAATAGGACCATTCCATATACTTTCACCTGCGAATGATAAACCTTCTGCTATATAAACAATAGCAGCCATAGTTCCACCAAGCTTCATCATTAAATCTTTAATTTTTACAATTAGATTTTGGAATTTTGTTAATATATTGACAAATAAAGCCATAATATCTTTGAAAACTCCAAAAATGATTTCTTTCATACTGAATAATGCTGTTCTTATATTACTAACTGTTTTGAGAATATAATCTGAAATCTTTACAATCCAGCTGATAGCATTATATATTGGTTCTAAAAACCTACTCATTGCTCCTCTTTGAATTGCTGAAATACAATCAGTAAAGTTTCCCATGACATCATATCCTAAATAACCAGCAAAAGGCATAGCAACAGGATTACATTTATATTTGGGCCAATTTGCCTTTAATGCTTTTAAGCCTACTGATAAAATACTTGATAGATATAATAACAAAAATATAATGAATATTATAAATACATTTAAAAAATCACTGAACTTCATAATAAATTATAATGTTATTATTTTTTCGGTGTTTTTCTCTCCCCAAACACCTCAAATAAGAAAATATATATTTTATTTTAAGAAATATATATTTATTTCTTTCTCCTGGTTCTTCTTCTTTTCCTTTTTTTATATTTTCTGGTCTTTTTCTTACCACCGATTTTTCTCATTATAGGATTTACAGGATTATAGATATTATGCGACTGTAAATGACCGTGAATTTTTTTTGATTTTTTATGCTGTATAGGAATTGAACCACCTCTTTTTGTTTTTCTTCTTCTTTTCTTCTTCTTCTTTCTTTTTCGTGTTTTTTTCTTTTGTGGAGGCCATCTTTTTCTTTTTCTAAATCCACCCATTTTATGTTTATCAGGTAATTCATTATTTGCTACATCTGTTGACTTATTAAAATCTTGTTGTAATTTAATTTCCTGTAAATTTTTCATAGCTTCATTACCTTGAGGTGTAGCATTACTAAATTGATGGACTTCAACTTCATCAGCTGGTATTGGTTCTCTACCACCGGATTGATTTAATGTATTTGCGATTTTTACATCTTGAGCTCTTGCTGATGCTGCTGCCGCATCTGCTGCTTCATCATTTGGAAATTCTTCAACTGGAAGAGGTAAATCATAACCTGCTTTTGGTTCTGGAGCAATAGCTCCCCTATCATCTCTCCCTCCTCCTTTATAATACATTGCTCTTGCTTTTCTGAATCTAGCTAACATATATAATATATAAATAAATTAAAGTTTAAAAAAATATAAAATGATATATTATAAATGGATAGTAAAGACAGTCTAAATTTAAAAAAATTAATTTCTGAATATAAACCTGAAGAAACAACAAACAAAATCAGAGAGTTAAAACATAGTATGAAAATAAAACAAGACGTAGAAACAATTATATTAACTAAACGCAAGTATGGAAATTTAAAAAAAGAAACCCTCGATCAAATGTGTAGCACTAGAGCAAATTTTTTATTTAACAACTATTATAATATTTATAATAGATTAGTAAAAGGTCAATTAAATTTAGAAATATTAGGTAGATTGATTATGCTTCTAAAAGGAATAGAAGATGGAAAATACGATCAACACGAAGCAAGTGTGTCGGTAGGTCAAATTTTGAAAGAAATGTATATAGATTCCGCGTTAAGAGGAGAAACTACAAAAAAATCTGGAAAAGTAGAAAGAAAAAGAAAAGGAAAAAATATCAGTTGGAAGGATTTTAAGAAAATGCAATAATCTAATCTTAATATAAATGAGACCAATAAAAATTAACCCGAAAATGAGGGGTGTATTTACAAAAAAAGCAAAAAGGAAAAAAATGTCAGTTCAAAAATATGCGAATTATGTAATAAAAAAATATAAAGGGAAAAAGAAAACAAAAAAACAGTTAAAATTATTAAGACAAGCAGTATTTGCGAAGACAGCCAAAAAATGGAAGAAACGCAAAAAGACGCGTAAAAAAAGAAGCAAAGGAGGAGATTATAGTCCAATGGCTAAAAAATTATTAGGAAAAAAAGCGAGAAAATTAAGAAAAGCAACTAAAAAAATTCAACCAGTAGTAAGGGGATATTTAACAAGAAAAAATCCACTACCACCTCCCAAGAAGGATTACAGTAAAATGACATATCAGGAAATGATGGATGATGATTATTAATATACAAAATTGATTTAAAATAAAATTTGTATATTAAATTAATATGACAAAACTAGTAATTGTTGAATCAAATGCGAAATGTAAAAAGATTGAAACGTATCTAGGAAAAGGCTATAAAGTAGTAGCATCATTCGGTCATATAAGAGGTATAACCGATGGATTAAAATCAATTGATGTAAAGAATAATTTTACACCAAAATATAATCTATTACCAACAAAAAAGAAATATATAAATAACTTGAGAAAAGCAATAAAATCAAGTAGCGAAGTAATACTTGCGACAGACGATGATAGAGAAGGGGAAGCAATAGCATGGCATATATGTAAAACGTTTAATTTACCAATTACAACAAAAAGAATAAAATTTCGTGAAATAACAAAACCAGCAATTAAAAAAGCCATTGAAAATCCGGGAACTATAAATCTGAATACTTTTCATGCTCAGCAATCAAGACAAATATTAGATTTATTGGTAGGTTTTAAATTATCGCCTATTTTATGGAAACATATTAGTAGAAATTCACAAAGTGGATTAAGCGCAGGTAGATGTCAGACGCCAGCACTAAGATTAATATATGATAGAGAAATGGAAATAAAAAATTCAAAAGGTGAAAAAGTATATGATACAATAGGTATATTTAAAATAGGTGATTTTGAATATGAATATAAATTAAATTATAATCATAAAAATGAAGAAAAAATGGAAGAATTTTTATGTGAAAGTGTAGAACACGATCATATATTAGATGTAAAAGAAGCAAAGGAAACAAAAAAAATGCCACCAAAACCATTTACAACAAGTTTACTACAACAGAAATCTTCAAATGAATTACATATATCACCGAAACAAACTATGCGATTAGCACAAACATTATATGAAAATGGTTGGATTACATATATGAGAACAGATTGTAACAAATATAGTAAAGAGTTTATAAAACAAGCGGAAGGATATATAAAAGATAAGTATGGTAAGAATTATACAACATCAAAACATTTGAACCAACATATGTTGAATAAAACAAAATCAAATGATAAGAATACACAAGAAGCACACGAAGCAATAAGACCTACAGATATAAATAGATGTCCTCATAATTGTAAAGAAGAAGGTAAAATAGGAAGTAGAGAAATAAGACTTTACAAATTAATATGGAATAATACAGTAGAATCTTTAATGGTTGAAGCAAAATATAACAGTATATCAAGCACAATAACGTCTCCAGATAAACATTTATATAGGAATACTCAAGAAGAAGTAGTATTTCCAGGGTGGAAAATAGTAAGAGGGTATGAAAAAGAAAATAAATATTATACAAATTTATTTTATACGCTACCAAATGTTAATTACGAGAAAATTATAAGTAAAGTATCAGTGAAAAATTTGAAATCACATTATACAGAAGCGAAATTAGTTCAATTATTGGAAGAAAGGGGAATAGGAAGACCATCAACCTTCTCATCATTAATAGATAAAATTCAAGAAAGAAAATATGTATTAAAACAAGATGTAAAAGGTAAGAAAATAAATTGTGTAGATTTTGAATTGGTAAAAGATGAATTAGAAGAGATAGAAAATGTTAGAGAATTTGGAAATGAGAAAAATAAACTTGTGATACAACAATTGGGTATGATGGTTTTAGAATTTTTGTTGACACATTTTTCAAATATATTTGAATATGATTATACAAAAAATATGGAGGATGATTTAGACTTAATTGAAAATGGTAAAATGTTATGGCATAGTTTATGTAATAGTTGTAATGTAGAAATAGATACATTATCAAAAAAAATAAAGGGTGAAAGGAAATCATATAAAATAGATGAAAATCATACATATATGATAGGTAAATATGGACCAGTTATAAAATGTGAAATAGGAGACAAAACAACTTGGAAAAAAATAAAAAGCGATATAGATTTGGATAAATTGAAACAAGGTAAATACAAGTTAGAAGATATTGTTGACAATACACAGAAAACAAATAATCGTAATTTGGGAACATATAAAGATAAAGATGTAATTTTGAAAAAAGGTAAATTTGGGAATTATATTAATTATGATGGTAAAAATAAATCAATAAAACATATAACAAAAGATTATAATTCAATAGAAATAGATGATATTAAAGATGTATTAGATGGAAAAAAATCCGCAAATCCAAATGTTATAAGAGTATTATCAGATGAAATATCTATAAGAAAAGGTAAGTATGGACCTTATGTTATGTATAAAAATAATACAATGAAGAAACCAAAATTTATAAAAATAAAAGGAATAGAGCACGAAGATATAGATTTAGATTGGGTGTATGAAAATATGTAATATTAATTATTATTTTTTTATAATAATTAATATATAAGTATGTCTTCTACAAATGAATCAAAGAATGAACCAAAAAAACCTTTATTAAATAAAGAAAAAGAAAAAGGACAAACAGTATTAGAATATTTGACAAAGGGACAAAAGATGGAATGGTTTGCTTTTGCTGGTTCCGCTGGTTTAGTATTAGCTGTTATATTTTTAGTATATGGTGTATTAGGAACAGATGACCCAAAATGGTTAGGATTATTAATGGTGCCTCTGGCAATATATTGTATATACTTTTTTGCAAAGTTAATGTTTCGTATGGGAAAAGTAGGAAGCGATGGTAAATCGTTAAACATGTTTTGGAAATTTTGGAGATTATTTAAACAAGTGTTTTGGTCTCCATTATTTTTGGTATTATTATATGCATTAACACTTTCAATTCTTGGATCTCAAATATCTTATTTAGATAAACAATTAATTTATGATAATGGTGGTAAATTATGGACGGCTGTAAGTGCTTTTCATATTATAACAACTGTATTTTATCTATATGTATTATCTAGTTGGGATGGATTAGAAATATTGTTAGAGGAAAAGAAAAAAACTCTTGGGTGGGTTCAAACTAGAAAAGTAAATCTTGTAGGTATGATGACAGCCTTATTGGTAGTAGTAAGTGCTTTGACAGTATTTTTTTACATTGAAATAGTGACAAAACCAGTAATTGGATAATTAATCTTCAATAATAGGTGTTAAAAAAAATCTGAATGTAAGACCAAATTCATTTTGAGACGACCATATTCCGGAAACCTTTAATACAAATTTAATAGATTTATATCTTTTAATATTGATATAATTATCATCAAAAATTTTTATAAATTTATTTTCTAATTGTTCGCCTATTCTATAAACACATTCTCTATTAATTCCCCTGTATCTTTCTAGTAATTTTTTTTCTATATTTTTTAATAAAAAAACTGTATTATTGTTATAATCGTTGTTATCAAATATACATTTTATTTTATTAAAATATTTTTCAATTGATATGTTTTTTAATTCAAATGATATATGCAGCCCATTTAAAATTATGTCTTCTGTTGAATAATATAATCTAAAAAAATCTCCATTAGTCATTATATTATTTTTTGTTTTTTCACTTATGATTACGTTATTGATGTCATATTGATTTGTATTTAATGAAATATACATTTGTATTAAAATGTAAAAGTATATTTAAGTATTATTCAAATAGTTATTCATTTTTAAAAGATATAATGCAAATAAAAGTTTTTGATTATTTATATTTTCCATTATAGATTTATCTTGATGTTTTATATGATTTAAAATATCTTCGGCTTGATTAGAAGTATAATTAATTATATCAATTCTAGAATCAATAATATTAATCCATAAATTTGCTACAACAGGATAATCTTTCTTTAACTCTTCAAATTTGTCTTTCAATATTAATAAGCGATCCATAAAATAATGTTTTTTATGTGTTTAAGTATTAAATATATAAAGATTATTAATATTAAATGAAATATCTATCATCGCGATTTGAAGAATATGTTGGAGAATGTGAAAAAAATAATTTACATGAAAATATGAAAAATATTTTTGATAAAATACAAGATAATAATTCTAATTTGATATTTTATGGACCTTCAGGAATTGGAAAATATACACAAGTATTAAATTTCTTAAAAAATTTTAGTCCTTCTAATCTTAAATATGAGAGGAAAATAAATTTTTCTTTGAATTCTAAAAAAGATTATTGTTTTAAAATCAGCGACGTTCATTTTGAAATTGATATGGAGTTGCTTGGATGTAACGCAAAAGTATTATTTAATGAGGTTTATAATCATATCATTGATATTTTTTCTACACGTTCAAACGAAGTAAATTACATTGTTTGTAAAAATTTTCATTGTATTCATAGTGAATTACTAGATATATTTTATAGTTATATGCAATCATTGAATCATAAAAATTTCAAAGTTTCTTATATATTAATAACAGAACACGTTGGTTTTATACCTGAAAATATTTTAAAAAAATGTCAAATTATACCTTTTAGAAGACCAACAAAAAAGACATATCGCAAATGTATTAACATTCAAATTAGTTCAAATGTATTACTTGAAGATATAAAAAATATAAAAAATGTCATCAACAATATTACAATTTTGAATAATATTGAAAATAAAATTGTTGGTAATATTATTGAAAAAATGAAAAATATCAAAGATATCGTATTTATAGAATTCCGCGATACAATATATGATATTTTTATTTATAATATTGATGTTAACGAATGTATCTATAAGATAATATCTCATTTTATTGAAACTAAAGAAATTAACGAAGGAAATATTAGTGATATTATTTTTGAAGGATACAAGTTTTTCAGATATTACAATAATAATTATAGACCTATTTATCATTTAGAAAGATTTTTATATTATATATGTACTAAACTAAATGACAATAGTAATAGCAAATAGAGACCACGCTTGTGAAATATTAGGAATTCAAAGAAAATTTACAAGTGATATGTTGAGAAAGGCTTATTTAAGACAAGCTTTAAAATACCATCCAGATAAACCGGGTGGTAATAAAGAAAAATTTCAAGAAATAAGACAAGCCTTTGATTACTTGAATGATACTGATGAAAAAGATATAAATAAAGATTCATCTTTTAAAATAGAAAGTATTTTGAAAAAATGTATAGGGTTTTTCTCTCCCGAAACTGATCTAGATGATAAATTTATAAATACATCATTAAAAAATATTCTAATTAATTGTGAAAATATATCTATACAAATCTTTAAAAATTTAACTTTTGAAAAAGCTACAACATTATATAAATATTTTCATCAATACAATGAAGTTTTCCAATTATCACCTGAAGTATTATTTAAAATGAAAGAAATAATTAAACAAAAAGCAGAATCGACTAATATACTTGTATTAAAATCAACTATAGATGATTTATTAAATAATAAAATATATAAATTAGAACATCAGGAACATGATTATTATATACCATTATGGCATAAACGTTTCAATATAAATGATATACTTGTATTAAATGAATATGAATTACCAGATAATATAATTATAAAAGACAATAATGATATTTGGATATATAAAGAAATACCTTTACATACTTTATTTCATGATGGCGATTGTGAAATATTCATGGGTAGTAAAACTATCAAAATTCAAGCAGATACATTAAAAATAACAAAAATACCCCAGATAAAACTTTTTAAAAATATAGGAATACCTTGTGTAAATAAAAATGATATATACAATTTCGATAAAAAAAGCAATGTATATGTTGAAATATTGCTAGTTTAGAATAATATTTTAATATCTAATAAATATATATTAAAATATGACAAATAGTATGGAAAAATTGAAAGCACAATTGCAAGTTTTAATGAGTTTAAAACCAGATGAAACCGAAACTCCAGAAAAATTAATGACATATCTACGCGGATCATTACCAACTGATAAAACTGCTTCGTTAATAAAACGTCTTTTAGCTGAATATAATGCTTATTTATTAAGGGATACTATAAATAATGAAGTAAAAGAGTTAAATAAAAATGTAAAGGGCCTTGCATTAAATAAAATTCCAAAAGATGCTACTCCAGATAAAGTATATGAAATTGTGAATAAAAATAAAGAACTTATAAAAGAACACTCTGAAAAAAATAAAAAAAAACGTGAAAAATCAGAGGAATCTAAAAAAAAACTTACTACAGCATTAAAACAAGCCAGTCTAAATGAATTAGAAGCGGCTATTAAAACTTTAGATCCTCTAAAAGGAAATCCTAAAATAGCACCATTATTAACAAAATATAAAGAAGCTTTAAAAAAACAAAAAGAAGGAAAAGAAAAAAAGAAGAAAAAGAAATCAGAAACCACAGCAGCAGCAGCTAAACAGGAAGAAGAGAGATCCGTATTGGCGCAAGAACAAGCTAGAATGAGAACATCAGTTCCAGAAGAAAAGGAAGGAAAAGAGATGGAAAATGCATTGAAGACGCAAATAGCTGCAGATGCAGAAAGAGTAAAAAA
>CEVW01036191.1_pt1 | contig 16680 bp, 17 predicted proteins | sample 427061 | NCBI WGS metagenome assembly CEVW01 (sample SAMEA2623774, study PRJEB7988) | marine metagenome | biome: marine biome (ENVO:00000447); feature: surface water layer (ENVO:00002042); material: "saline water (ENVO:00002010), including plankton (ENVO:xxxxxxxx)" | depth 5 m
TCTTTTATTATATTCTTCATCCTCTTCTACTTTATTTATGTATATTGGATCGTTATAAAGTTCTTTAATTTGTTCTTCTATAGACTTGCCATATTTTTTTTTATATTCCTCTTCCACTTTTTTCACTCCTTGTATCCAATTACTATCTATGGTAAATAAATACCGTCGTAATTCTCTTTTTTGATTATTAGTTAGATATGGACCGGTGTAATCCATATTCTCTTTCTTTTTAACATCAGTATAATAATCATTATTTAAATTCAAAGGATATAAAGTTCCATTCTCAATAGATTTCTCATACTCGTTATTTGATGACGAAGAAGATGATGGTTTTGTATTACCAATTAATTTATCATATGTATATTTTAAGAATAAATCACACCATTGTTTGTAAAAAAAACTATTATATATTGTTTGTTCGGAAGAATCTAGTTTAGTAGTTGTATTTAATGAGCTTAAATCTAGTACACCATCTAATGGTGTTAAGTCTAATCCATTAGTATTCTCTATGGCTTTTTGATCATTAAAACCTATTTGTGATAATGTTTCCCAATTATCATTATTAATTATATGTGGAGCAGGCTTTTTGCCCTCAGTAGTTTCAAGTTCAAGAATTTTTAATACTTGTCCTTCAATTACATCTTTTGTTGGATAATATTCATCAATTTCAATGTCTTTTAATTTTTCTTTCATCAATTGCTTTGCCATTACTCTGCCTTCTTCTTCACTAACAGTTTTTGGTATTTGATCTATTTCTTTAGATAATTCAAGCAATTTATGATGTATACCTTCATAACCACCATAACCACCATCTATTGTATCGACGCTATGTGGAAAAAATTTATCAATAAAACCCCAATCATATCCGTTCCATAATTCAAAGCCAGAGTTAGCAGATGGTTTTTGTGAAGAAGAAGAAGAAGATGGTGGACCTCCTCCTTTTTTATTTTCAATATTATTATTTGGATTTATAACATTATCTATTAACCATTTTTGTGCTTGACCTGACATGTTATGGTCAAGAGAATTTATATTTTTTAAATTTTTAAATAAATCAGAATCTTTAAAGTCTTTTGGGCTATAGTTTGTTCTTGTACCTCCCTTTTTAACCAATCTTCTACATCTTAAATAATTAAAATGTAACATATTTCTAATACCCTGATCAGGACGTACATTATTACTTTCCGCGTCATTTAATCCCAAGGTTTTTATTTCATATGGACCTTCGTTTAAACTGTAATTAAATAATAAATTAGCAAAATAAGATTGATTCAAAATATTTGCTTTTAAATATTTTTTAGTATATGAACCCCCGATATTTCGACATAAATTATTTAAACCCATGTCGCTAACGTGGCAAGTATGTTCGCCTTGATTACCCCCTAAACAACTATTAATAAAACTAATAATACCATGATTATTATTATGTTCATAATTTCCGGTTTTGGTGAATGAATTATAATTTTCCCAAATACACCATAATTCTACATCTATAGCATAAAATCTGGTATTATCAATATTAGTTAGAATATCAGATGGTTTTTGTTTAATAACAGTATAATTACTAATTAAACCATATCCGTAAGTAGTATAATCTGTATCTCTAGACTTCGGTGGGGGGAGCTCGGGTAACATTTGATAAAAATTTTTTCGAAACTGTTTTATTAATGTTTCAATTGTTCTTGATGTTGTTTTAGATGCTTGAGCCCTCATTATGTTAGTAGCGATTCTAGCCCACATATGAACAATTCCATCACCACCCCCTCTATGAAACCCCCTTTGATCTCTACACCAAGATATTTTATTAATAAAAGATTCTATAGTTGAAATACTAGGTTCATACTTTAAGGTTTCAAAATTTAAATCTAAAAAAAAAGCTGCATTTTTACCCCACATATTTACGTGTCTATATTCCCAAGCATATTTTTCGCCTCGTATTAAATATTTATTAACTATAAAATTTTTCCAAGTTCTCATTTTTTTCGTAATTGGTTGCTCTGCTAAATTTTTTATTGATTCAGTCATAGATGGAGCTAATGATTTATCATCACCAATATCACTTTCAAATACAACCTTTACATCTTGTGCTCTTTCACTAATAATATCATTCACCTTCTGTATATATTTTGCACTTGTCTCTTTCCAACCAGCTCCACCTGCAAATTTAGCCATATTTTTATATGCTTCAATAGTCATATTTGTTATATTTTTCATAAATTTTTTTGCAAATAATTTGGACCAATCTTCCTTTTTCATTTTTATATTTTTATTCATATATCTCATTTCAATTGGAGTTACAGGTCCAGCACCAAAATAAACTTGTTGAAATAAAGGATCTTTATGTTCACATTGAGGTTTTTGTTTTACACCAGAAAGTTCCGTATAGGCATCAACACTCATTGTAGCAAATTTTTTAAACACCACCGTACCTGGGTTCCCCGATTTTGTTCCTTTATACCTCTTTAATTCATCTAAATATAAAATATCTGAATCAAAACATAAGGGTAATCCAGTGCACCAAGAATATTCACGACGCCAGTCATTTCGTTTGTCCCAACTATCATTCCATCTATAAGGTTCACAACCACCCCATTCTTGAACATATGCTTCTATATTTTTTTCTGCTTTTTTTTGAGATGAAGAACTATACCAGTCGTATAATTGTACATCAGAAGCACTACCTTTACTTTTATATTCATATCCAACTAAAGATATTCCTTTATTTATAATATTACATTGATATGCTATTCCTTTGGATAAAGTTGAATTTTCTGCTTTAGTTCTGTCTCCCAATCCCGTGCCTTTTGGTGAGATTTTCTTTGCAGAAGGTAATGTTGTTTTAGCGATATTAGATGATTCAAAAGATATGTTACTCCAATTATTTGGATAATTTGTCAAATTTAGCTTTTTACCGTGTTCACTTTTTAACCAATTGATAAAATGCCCACGTTCATCTTCAAAATCTTCCATATACATTAAATCGGTACGTTTGGGAAGAAGTGGTTTAGGATAACCCTTTTTATCACCCATCATAGATTTCATTATATATTAATATATAATCACATATTAATATTTAATTATTATCCTTATCATCTTCTTTTTTACCCATTTCTTTACATACCGTAAAATTAATATACATTTTACACTCTTTTTCCATATCTCTAGGATTTTTATAACCCATCTTCTTTGCTACATTAAATTGATATCTAACACTCAAATCTTCAAAATACATTTTATGTGTTTTACAATTCCAATATGGAATCATATATTATAAATTCAGGTTTTTTTAAATTCATTTTTTAAATGCTAAATATTCACCCCAATCTTTTTTCGTTCCTCCATCGTATTTAAAAGCATAATCATTATCAATCAACCACTGATTAATGCTTAATTTATCATCATCGCAATATATTGATATTAATAAACGACCATATTTATCAAATTCAAAACATTTTATGATAACTACTTTATTTAATATTTTTTCTCTCAATTTATCTCTAACCAAATATCCGTGTGTTTTTTCTAATTTATTTCTAGTGCGAAGTTCAGGCGTATCTACTCCTGCTAATCTACAATTCCATTTGTATAATTTTTCTTGTAACGGAAATACCACTTTTACAGTATCACCATCATAAACCGATACTACTTTAGCTTCTTTTGTAGTATCTTTGAACGAAAATTCAGGAACACCGTCTGTAATTTTATCCCAATCCAAAGGAATATTCATTCTATTATTAACGCAGATATTAAAACAACATAATCTTTTAAACATTACTAGTTATATTTATATAGTAATATTTAAATTAATTTTTTAATAATATTCATCACCATCTTCATCTTCTCCTTCTCCCATTAAATAGGTATAATAGTCGTTAAATGTTGATGGACTGCCTTGACTTTGTTTTGGAGCCATAATTTTCCCCAATATACTAGTTCCACCATGCTTTAACAATTTCCGCCCATCGGTTGTCCAGGACATTATTGGTTTAAGTAATTTATCTCCCTCTCTTTGATCTCTCAAAGTCTCTTCCGTTTCTGCAACTGCCCAATTAAGAGTAGCTGGATGATTTAACTGGTCATTTTTCGCAGTTTCATCATCTTCATCCGTAGAGAGAGTTGTTCTCCAACTATCATTAAACATCTTTTGTTGACATTTGGCTCCTACTACCTCATTTACGTATTCATCATATTTTTTTTGTTGTTTTTTATTACATTCTTTCCATTTCTTTTTATGACTTGACCGATATTGACATCCAGGAGCACTATCTTTTCCTGATTCAACACATTCGGTCATATCAAATGCTTCTTTCATAATAGTTGTAACATCTGCAAAGTATAATATTATGACTACTAAACCTAAAAATATAATACATTTTAATGATTTGTTCATATAAATATAAAGATATTTTTTTTTACACACTTATTTACTCTTATAAAAAAATAGAGTCCTTTTTCAAAAAGGGAGAGAAAAATAATGATATGTCTATGCTAAAATAAGTCAAAAATATAATAAAAATTGAATATAAACAATATAATATATTATTATCAAAGATGCAATTTCAATCAAACACTATGTCAAAATCCCAAGAATATTTTAATCAATATCCTTTTGAACTATCTGATTTTCAAAAAAATGCAATTGAAGGAATAGTAAATGGTAATAATGTATTGATTACAGCACATACTGGTAGTGGTAAAACATTACCAGCAGAAGTAGCTATTAAGCATTGGGTAGAAACAGCACCCAGTAATAAAGATAGAATATTATATTGCAGTCCAATTAAAGCTTTGACCAATGAAAAATTTAATGATTTCAGAAATAAATTTCCTAATATAGAAATAGGTTTAATAACAGGAGATGAACGGTTTAATCAAGATGCGCAACTAATATTATGTACTACAGAAATAATGCATAACGCTTTGAATAGACAAAAAAATGACAAAAACGATACAATCCAAGATTTAAAATATAATATTTATGAAGAATTGTATGGAGTTATATTTGATGAATTCCATTACATTATGGACGATGATAGAGGTTATGTATGGGAAGAATCACTAATTGAATTAAAAGAACAACAAATTATCGGATTATCTGCTACACTAGGAAATCCTGAAATATTAATTGAAAAAATGAACAAACTTAATAAAAGAACTACTATATTATGTTCTAATAATAAAAGAGTTGTTCCATTAGAGCATAATATATTATATTTTGTGCCTGAATCTAGTATAAAAAAATTAAATACTGGTTTACAAGATAGAATATTTAGATACGATGATTGTCAATTAATAAAAGATGAAAATGGATATTATCCAGAAAATTTTCATAATATTGTAAAAATAGACAACGACATTTTTAAACAAAATATTCATTCTTCAAGAAATCAAAGGTTCTACATTATGAACGAAGCAATTAAACATATTAATAGTAAACAACAATTACCTGCTATTGTATTTGTAAATAGTAGAAAAGGTTGTTACGATTATGCAAATAATGTTACAGTTCCACTATTAGATAACGATAAAAAATTATCTACTGTAAGTAAAAGAGCTATTAGTATAATCCAAAAAAAAATCAGTAATTGGAAAGAATATGTTGAATTACCAGAATTTAAAAAAATAATAAAAAACCTTGAAAAAGGAGTAGGTGTACATCATTCGGGTGTAACTACTATTTTTAGAGAAATGATAGAATTACTTTTCAAAGAAAAATATATAAAAGTTGTTTTTGCAACAGAATCATTGGGTATTGGTGTTAACATGCCTGTTAAAGCTACTTTACATACATCATTACAAAAATATAGTAATGATGGATTTAGATATTTTCATCCACACGAATTAAGTCAAATGTATGGAAGAGGAGGAAGAAGAGGAATAGACGATAGAGGATTTGTTTATTATTTATTTAATTTATATCATAAAAATCCTATTATTAATTGGGATTCATTTCAATATATGTTAGATGGAAAACCACCATCTTTGAAATCTAAATTTAACATTAATTGTGATTTAATTATACGTTTAATAGCACAAAATAAATCATATGATGAAATTATAAGTTTCATACATTCAAGTATAGCATATGAAAATTGGTGTCTAGAAACTATAAAAGATGTAGTAAACGATCATATTAATGTATTAACTAATTTAAACGTTATTGAAAAAAATGAATCCGGAGAATATATTACAACTAACATAGGTGAAATTTCTTCTATTATTAATGAAATTCCTTCGTTATCATTAGCTTCATTTATTTGTTCTGAATCAAATCAACGAGTATTACATAATCTTACCCCCAAACAATGGGTATGTATTTTAAGCATATTCACTAACATTAGATTATCCGATAATAATACAGTATATGATTATAATACATTAACTATAGATATAGAATGTAGATCAATGATAAAAAAAATAGAACGAAATTTAAATTATTTTAGAAAAATAGAAATGGAAAAATTAATGTCTGGTAATGAAAACAAATATAATATTCAATTTAATATTTGTGAAATTGTGTCAAAATGGTGTGATGCAAATACATATAATGAATGTCATAAAATTTATAAAGAAGCACACTGGTGGGGAATATTTTTAGGGGATTTTTCAAAAGCCATACTTAAAATAAACAATATTGCATATCAGTTGGAAAAAGTATTCACAAAATTAGAAAAAATAGATATAGTGCACACCTTAAAAGAAATACCGAAATTAACATTAAAAGCAGTAACTACCAACGAGTCTATATACATATAATTATTTTATTTAAAAATATATATATATGAGTTCTACGTATGATTTTGATGATACAAATGCGTGGGGAGCCGGGGGTGTTCCGTCTCCACCAGACGATATTATAATTCCTTCAAATACAATTATTAGAATAAAAACTAATACCATATCAGATTCTAGATATGGTAAATTAGTAATACCATCCAGTAGTAAATTAGAATTTTTTGATACCGATTTGACATTGCACGTAGAAGTATTTGATTTAAGAGGACTATTAACAATGAACGCTAGATGTAAAATAACAGTTGATTATCTTAGTGGTAGTGTTCAAACCTTTCTATGGCATAATGTTGCTTCCTGGACCAATTCAGATGCCGGCAATGCAATTCCTAGTGAAAATGGTGATATTAAAATACCACAAGGTAGAAGTATTACTATTACAACTGCTAGTTTAAATAATTTATATACTACAAAATATAATATGTTATACATTCCACCATATAGCGAACTTATTATAGATGGTAGTGTAACAAATACAACAATAAAAGTTGCTAGATCAATTATTAGAGGTTCAATTACTACCGGTGATACTACTAATTCTTTATCAGTAGAAGGAGGTGCTTCTAATATATTTTTACCTGTTTATTTAGATGCAACTGGAAAAGTTCAATCTACATCTACCAATGCAGCTTCTGTTATGGATGCTTCACATAATTTTACTATGACTTGCGTTGAAGCAAAAGCAAATACATTGGCTGCTATGGTTAAATATAAACTAGTTAATAATTCACCTCAATTTTCATATAGAAGTGAATATAAAACATCATTTGATAATCAATTATATAATGATATTGATTCGCAATTTATACAAAAAGATAATGATTATTTTTTTAATGCTAATAAACCAACCATTAATAATACATTAAGTAAAGTATTCATACAATATATTGCTGAAAATATATTTTCTTTTGTGGGACAATTTGATTTACAAAATACTGGATTAATTGCAAATCACGATTCAATTCATCAAGATATATTAAATTCAAATTTAAATGAACAAATCACAAATGCCATTATTAATGGACTATCTGAATCATCTTTTACAACAAATGTTATAGCTGAAACTATATATGAACAATTGAACACTGAAGTCTCTTCTAGATTTAACGATCACACTAGTGGAAATGAATATAATCTTCCATTTAAAGCAGGTGATGATATTGGATTATTTATTCGTTTAAGTTCTACTATTGTTGCAGTTGAAAATAGTGGATTAGATAATATGCCACCTAGTTTCATTTATGATACATATAAAAATTTATTCAATACTAATAGTCAAACATTTTTAATATTTGATGATGTAAATAAAACCGTTAAAACAACTCCTACTACCTGGAAAATTGTTATTAATCTAGCATAAAAGGTAAATCACAAGGTGGCCTAGATAATATTACTATTTTATTTCTAAACGTAGGCATCACTTTTCCTATTTCTCTACATTTTAAAAAAAATATTATATTTGTTTCCAACATATATGTAGTATAACTATATTATATTTACCAACTTAAAATATGCAATTCCTTAGCAACCTTATGACATCTATTAGTTCTTGTAATTGTTTTTCTTTTTCTATTTCTTTTTCTATTTTCTATTTCACTTAACATTTTTGTTATTTTCGTCCCAACATTTGAAAACAATTTCTTATTAAGTTGCCAATTAAATACAGGTTTATCAACTGTTAAATTTGTAATATATTGAAATATCTTATATTTTTCCCAATTAATTAAAGTTTCTATAAATGTAGAAACTGGATAATTATCTGATTGTTCACGTCGTGTCGTTATAATATATAATAAGTCATTTTTTAACATATTATATATATCATATATAACTTTGAACTCTTTCATTTTATTTAATTTACACGATTTATAAAACGCCTTTGATATATATAATACTTCATTATGTACAACATCATAATAATTTAAATATGAAGTAATATTACTAATTGTATCAACATTAAGTGTATTCATTGTATTGTCTGTTATATAATCTAATATTTATAATTCAATTTTAATTATATAGAACAAAGAATAATAATTCCAATCTATTATATAAATTGAATTTATTTAATACTATTTATGTAGTATTATAAATATGACACATTATAAATTTATAGCCAACGATAGAAATTATAATAACTATAAGTTTATTAATAGTTTTACACATAATATAGAAAACTGTGATGTTGATGTAAAAAAAAATAAATTACTCAATCACGATATATTTACTTATATTGATGGAACTGTAAATATACTACACTCTACAATTCGTGAAAGTATTATACCAGGTGTAATTGTATTAGAAAAAAATATTAAAATGGGTGCTTATAAAGATAGATTCTTGTATAGATGTATTCCTGACGATAAACGTCTTCCTGAATTTATAGTCCCGTTTAAATTAAAAAAAGAGTTTTCAAAGAAATATGAAAATAAATATATTATATTTAAATTTAAATGTTGGTTTGATAATGCAAAATATCCTATTGGATTGTGTGTCAATTCATTGGGTAATACTAACAACCTAGATAGTTTCTATGAATATCAACTTTATTGTAAAAGCTTATATGCTTCTATTAATCAATTTAATAAAGAAACTATGAAAAAATTACGACAAAAATCTGAAAAAGAATATATTCAAATTATTAAAGATAAATATAAACCTGAAGATAGAACTAATAACTGGAGAAACGGTGTGAAAATATTTAGTATTGACCCTGAAAATAGTAAAGATTTTGATGATGCATTTAGTATTTGGATTACTAATGAAGAAACAAAGTTTAATGTTATAAGTATTTATATTTCTAATGTATCTTTCTGGTTAGATACATTAGATTTATGGAATTCATTTTCAAATAGAATTTCTACTATTTATTTACCTGATAGAAAAAGACCTATGTTACCAACTATACTTTCTGATGCTTTATGTAGTTTAACTGAAGGAGATATAAGATTTGCATTAACTTTAGATTTATATGTTGAAAAAAACACTGGTAAAATATTATTGCATAAATTTAAAAATACAATGATTAAAGTTGATAAAAATTTAAGATATGATACTGATGAAATGAATAATTATTCCGAATATAATACTTTATTTCAACATATCAATCTTATGAATAAAAAACAAAAATATGTTAATAATATTAAAAGTAGTCACGAGGTAGTTGCTTATTTAATGATTATAATGAATTATATGTGTGCTTTAAAATTAAAAAATAATAAGACTGGAATATATCGTTCGGCCAAATTAAATAGCACTTATCAACCACCTGATAATATTGATGATGATATACAAAAATTTTTAAAAATATGGAACAGTTATGGTGGTAAATACTGTAATTATAATGAACTTGAAAGCCACGATATGTTAGAATTAGATGCTTATGTTCACGCTACCAGTCCTATTCGTAGACTCGTTGACCTATTGGTTTCAATCGAATTACAAAAAATAAATAAATTTCAACCTTTATCTGATAACGCTTATAAATTCTATAATAGTTGGACGAATGATATTAAATTAGAATATATCAATACTACTATGAGATCTATTCGTAGAGTGCAAAATGATTGTTCATTATTACATCTATGTTATAATAATAATAAATTAAAAGAAAAAATATTCAAAGGTCATATATTTGATAAGCTTATTAGAAATGATAAATTATTTCAATATATGGTTTATTTACCTGATATTAATATGGTAAACCGATTTACTACTAGATTTGATATTGATAATTATTGTTATAAAAATTTTAAAATATATATCTTTATGGATGAAGCAAAATTAAAACAAAAAATTAGATTAAAAATAATTGATTAACTATAGTTATATCCGAATTTCAAAATAAACATACCAACATATATTTTTTATTTTAATTATATATATATGAAATTAATATCATTAGGACATAGATGTCATATAAATCAAGTTATGATAAGATATAATATGAGGATTATGGCATTACCATTTGATAATATTATAAGTAAATTTGAGGGTATAATAGATTGTATTAATAATAATTTCAACAATTATTATCCTAAAATAATTAAGAGAGAAAATGTATTTGTTGGTACTCAACATCAAGAAGCTGATAAAAATGGAAATAGATATTTATATAGAGGAAAATATTTTGCATTTACTCATCATGATTTAATGAATAAAGATATTATAGATAAATTTAATGAAAGAATTAAAAGATTAATATATTTATTGGAAAATTCTAAAGAAGAAATTTTATTTGTTCGTACAGTTATGGATGATGATGAAATAAATCTCGTAAATAAATTTATTATTGCAATTCAAAAAAGATTTCCTAATTTAACATTTAACATAGTACTAATATACGATAATAAAAATATGGAACAAAAATGTTGGAATTATAATAATAAATTTATAATTGTCAATTCTTGTCATAAAACAATAAATCAAAATGCTGTAACAAATAAAGAAGCATATAAAACGTTTTTTGATTTCATAAAAAATAAAAAAACATTAAAAAATATTTTTAGTAATATAAATTTATTTCCAGATGATTTAATATTAACAAACGATAAATATAAGGGATGGGCTATGAAATTAGGAATTTATCCATATTTAGATGATAATTAGTTTTTTATATTTTTTTATTCTTGTAAGGTAAATGTATTTATTTCTTCATCAGTTAATCCCATTACCGCTGTCATAATCCTTGATCTAACACTCGTACTGTGGTAATGATTTAATATTCTTTCAGTATTTATTTGACGCCTGGTAATTTCATCAGAATCAAAAGAACGAAGAACCGCTAAAGGTCTCTCTGTATCTGAAGTTAATGTTAATGGGTTCCTATTTATGGGTGGAGGTAATGTTGAATTTCTTTGTATTGGTGGAGGTGTAATAGTTCTTATTGAGGATTCATCAAATATATCTTCATCTCTATATCCTAGATAATCTTGTGGAACTTCTTCTAACTCTGGCATTGATAAATCTGTATCCGTATCAATATCCATATCTGAATCTTCTTCTGTACTTTCTCCTCCTATACGATTACATACACATACAGTCTCACAATTAGTATAATTACTATCATCTTCATAGAATAATTCATTCATTTCATATTCTGTAAATTCAATATCTATATCATTCTCTTCTTCTTTATTTTCCATTATATCATCCATCCATTGAATTGTATCCATTATTCTTAACATTTCGTTGGGTTTTATATACTCATTTTTGTCATTAAATTGATATGCTAAATCTTTAAATTCATTTAGCATTATATGATGAAAATTACGACTCCTTTTTTCAATTCCTTTATTTTTTTTATATAATTGTTTTTGCCAATAATCAACTCCTAATTTTGGATTGTTTTTCCAATTCAATTTACTAGCAATATTACTATATTTATGATTAGTTTTTTCTAATTTTAATTGTTTTATTCTTTTGTTTAACTTGGACCATTTTTTTTCTTTCAAACTAAGTTGATTATTTATATTGCGTAAATATTTTTCTGACATATGAATTTCATTTTCTACACTATCCAATTGAGATACTCTTTGATTTAATAATGTTTTTAATCCTTTCGATAATTCTATTGATTTATAATTTTCTGTTCTACACATTGGACAAGTGTTATGACACTCATCATCAAACCATTTAATATGACACTTTTTACATAAAGCATGATTACAATTCAACATATTAACTGTATTGTCTATTGTTAATTTAGTATAACAACACGGACATTTTTTAATTTTTTGATATTCCATTATTTCATTGTTCAATTTTGCCTTTCTTAAAAAGGCAATTTCTTTTCTAACTGATTCTAGTTTATTCATTGTTTAATATAATTGTATTAATAATAATAAAAAAAAATCAATTTTTATTATTATAATCAAAGAAAAAAAAGCTATCTCCAGTCTTCCTATTTTTTTTATTAATATCTACGGCTATTTTTATATTTACTATAAGCGTGTCCCATAAAAACACCTACCATAAATTCTCTATCATCGTCTGTCCCGTGTATACACATATGAACAGGCACCATTATCATTATCATAGTAATAATCGATGAAAATATTTTTTGTTTTAATGTTAAAGGTTTATAAATTTCAATTTCTATACACTTTGGATTTTTTTGAATAGGAAAATCAAATAGACTAGTATCTATAGTCATTTTATCATATTCTATTGTCTTTGTTTTTCTATTTGCATTAAAATCTGAAACCATCATACCTGTAATAAAACCTCTATTATAACCAGCTTTTACACCAGATAATAACAAAGTAAATGTCAAAGTAAATATAGTTGTAAGTTTCATTGTAATTGTTTTAATAAAATAAATTACATAATAAAGTTTCAATTTTTAATAAACTTTGTAAAAAAAGCTATCTCCTGTCTTCCTATTTTTTTAATTTAATCGTCATCACTATATTCCGACCATTCACCATCATCATCGGTTTCTTCATCACTACTCCATTCGTCTTCACTTTTGTCTTCAATAGGAAGACCGGAGCAGCACCACTTTTTTGGTTGTGTTTCTTCCTCTTCATCGCCAACAATAAATTCATCGTCATCAGCAATAAGAGCTTGGTCAATATCGGAAATTTTTAGAAATGAACTTATATTAGATACAAGATCACCGGGCAATAGCATACCCATATCACGCCATATACTAGTAAATTCTAATACACTTTCTACAAAGTCACGCTTATGAATTCTGTATCTTCCTTTGTCATTCCATTCTAATGTAACAAATTTACGACCATTTCTAGTAGTATAATAATTTTCATCGCCGTTAATATCATCATATTTTCCAGCTCTATTAGCATCATAACAATGCTGATAACGGTCTATAGCACCAGATATAAATTTTTCATCTTCAAATCTTTTTGGCGCATTTCTGTTACGCATAGGGTTTTTTCTTAATGTTGTAGTCATTTTGATAGGTAATAATATTATAAGTATTTAATAATTATATTTATTTTATAAAAAAAATATTCAATTTTTTATAAACTTTGTATTATATTAATTATTTACCTTATTTTTTTTTACTTTGCTTTTTATTACGACATGTTGATTTACACAAACTAGCATTGTCAGACCTTTTAAAACGATGTTTTCCATTCTTATCGTATTTTTTATGAATTTTATACAGTTTATGATCTCCTTCTCTATTTATCTTTTCAGACCTCTTTTCTAATTCTGTTTGTTTAATCCGAAGTCCACGATTAGTATTTTTACCATACTTATTAAACGTATTTTTACGTTTATCACTTCCCTTTTTTCGTTTTGTTTGATTTGCTTTTTTTGACATTGTTATATCTTGATATATTCTTTTTATATTATATTTATAATGTAAAAAAAATTCAATTTTTTATATACTTTGTATTATATTATACTATTGCTTCATTATCATTAAGAGGAATTACTTCGGTTGCTACTGGTAATGTTTCAACCGTTTCAACTCTACTAGGTGGTACTACAGTTGTAGCACTTTCTATAGAACCTATTCTTTCTTCAACTTTGTTATCTATCATTGTTTTCATCATTTGTGCCAAAAACTCAACAAAATCAGCTTTGTTAAATATTGGTTCACCGTCTTCATCATATTCAATTGTAAATTCTGCCGGTGCGTTTATTCCCTCCCAAATTGTTGTTCTATATTCTTTTGGGGCAACTTGAAGCCTTGTGTTCGGTTTCAATGTGTTTCTATATTCGCATGTATCACCAACCAATACACAATCTCTTCCACCATAAGTAGGATGCTCACTTTTTCTCCCCACTGTACCCGGTTCACAAATAACGATTTTCGTTATTTTTATATCAGGCATATCTTTCCAAAATGGCCTCTTTTTAATATTTCTCATACAAGACTTATATTTACCTATACAATCAAAACCATAAAATGCTCCGGAATGATATCCCATATATAACCATCCATTATCAATCATCATTGGTTTTATTTTTCTTTCAAGATGTTTTCCAATGTCTGTTTCCAAGAAATTTTCATTATTAATGTGTTTGTTTATTTCCTCTTTAAATCTAGGATCTTCACATTCAATGCTTTCTAATGAAATATGTCTTCTAGAAGTAGGTGGTAGATACATAGTGATATATGTATCATTAGGCCCGTGACTACAACGAATTTTTAATTCTTTCATTTTTTTTGTTACTTGGGTTAATGCGCTCATTATTATTATATAGAAAAATATATAATAATAAATTAAATCAATTTATAATTCAGAATTTGCATCAGTAATTACCTTTGTTTTTTTATTTACATAATTTAAATAATAATCAGGATTAATTGCAACTGTCCAAGTTTTTACAACCATATCTAATGTAAATACACCCACAACAAATGTATAAACAGCATTTAATGAACCAACAGGAGATGTACTATATACATCACCTCTATAATAAGTTAATAGCAACCATGTTGAATATTGATGAATAGGACCAGCCATCAATAACATACTAGAAGGCATTTTATTACCATATATAGTATTATATGAACTAACAGCAGTGTAACTGGTGCTTAGTAAAGAACATAATATATTAAAATCTCTTACTGGTCCAGTTGTTGAATCGAAAGCTAAACAAAGTAAATTGACAATATACAAAATTGTCCACATAGTATATAAACCGGGGTGTTTCATGACACCATCTTCTAACTTAAATAATTTATCAGCAGATAAACACATATGAAATATATTGCCAACTATTCTTTAACTTCATTATTTAAATTAATTATGCAATTGTTGTATTCTATCATATAATATACTTAATTCTTGTACAATTTGTGCTACCATTACCAAGTATAATATAACAATTAATATTATAATAAAATCACGACACATCATTAATAAATATAAAAATATATTTTTATATTAATTTTGTAAAGCTTCTATTAACAATTCTTGATATATAGATTTATATTCTTTAAACCACCAATCTCCAAACTTTGATATAATATATAATTTATTTATAATTGATAAATTGATTGGTTTAATTATACTAGAATCATTCATAACAATATAATCTCCTCCATATTCAGGAATAGATACAACATATTCATACTCATCAGCAAACCAATATGTAGTTCTTTCTACATAATCTTTTAAACATTTTTTTACTATAACACCTGTATGTTTGTAAGTATTTGTTGTATTTGGTTTTAAACTTATTTCTCTTTCCACTGAAACAAATTCTCCTATTTTTAAATCTGTCATATAATAATAAAAAAAATATATTTATATTATTTTTATTTATTTTATATACTCACTCTTTTACTCACATTACTTACCTAAAAATACAACCCATAAGCACACAAATTTCTATAAAAATTTCTATGTTTTTCCCAAACATCTTTATCCATTTTTTCCCAATAATTTTCTGCTTTACCACTCCATATATTTCCAAATTCCTTAAAATATTCACAATCAGGAGAAGCTTCATGACTGCCTTCTATTGCTACCCATCTATAAAAACTAGCATCGCTATCATCCCAATCGTGTTTTCTTAAGGCACTTTTATATTTTCTTATAGCTACTTTTTCCGGGTCTACTATTTTTTTACTACCATTTTTCGTAGTCTTACCTTTATTAACCTTATCATTTTTTTCAAGTTTTGCCTTTTGTTTGGCTTCTTTATCCTTTTCCTTAAGAGCTTTTTTTTCAGCCTTTTCCTTAAGTCTAGCTTCATATGCTGGTCTTTTCTTTTCCCACTTACTTAAACTTCTATACTTATCCGCACCAGCACTATGCCTTAAAGTATATTTACTCTTCAATTTCCAATCAGCCCCTACAGCCTTCTCACTCATAATATATACATCACCACAATTAAGGGTAACATCAATTGCTTTGCCTACTGGCATACCATCCTTAAACCATTGCCATCTCATCGGAT
>CEVW01019268.1_pt1 | contig 16485 bp, 13 predicted proteins | sample 427061 | NCBI WGS metagenome assembly CEVW01 (sample SAMEA2623774, study PRJEB7988) | marine metagenome | biome: marine biome (ENVO:00000447); feature: surface water layer (ENVO:00002042); material: "saline water (ENVO:00002010), including plankton (ENVO:xxxxxxxx)" | depth 5 m
AGAAGAGGAAATTGCCATGCGAGATAAAATTGCGGAAAATATGAATCCAGGTCATGAAGGTAAAGACTTGTGGGAATGCAACGGGTTTGGTGGTTGGATGCTTTACGTGCATGATAACGCTAATCCATTCAAGTGACCCTCTTTTTAAAATAACGTCCTCGTGTCACCAACAACAACTTGCTGTGACCAGGATGACAGAGCTTGCAGGCATGTCCAAGCATCTCAAAAATATTTTACGTGGTGGGAACATTGACATGAGCAATGTAGACGACAGCTTGAATGATCGTGCAGTCAGAAATATGAATAATTACATTCGCTTGATCAATTACAGATTGAATTTCGACCACAAAGATGCAGACGAGAAACAAAGTAGCGATGTAAACGAGCTTTTGAATTTTATTCATCGACATGTTGGCAACCGATCTCATAATGGTAGTTGCTTTGAAACATAGATAATTGTAAATGTTGTCAGTAAAGACACGTCTAATTTCAACTCCCATTCTGTTTTGCTGTACTTGAGTATGATCAAAAAGAATATGCCAAATACGGAAAGCAAATCTATCAGAAGATGAATTATGGCAATACTGCTACCTGCGTTGCTGATGGATTTGCCTTGAGTGTCTGGCGTGGATTTTTTGAACAGAATCCTGGTAAGAATTATGAGCAATGCTGCAAAGTAGAAGGAGACGCTGAGTAGACTTGGTTCGAGGGGCTGAAACACAAATGCATAAACGGCGGCAAGATGAAGAAGGAGAAAATGAAGACGATAAATGACGTGAATATCACGAATGATTACACATGGTCCTGTCAGCAACGCAATATCACGAATTATGGTACCCAGGCCGTGATTGGGGATGTACCAAACTGTGAGGCCTACGTGACAGATGATTGTCAGATACATGAGATAATTGATCCAGTTCTGTAAAAGGTGGTTCGTGGATGGTTTGTAAAAACGGTTGCAGGTGTTCAGAGTATTCCGCACGGAGGATTTTGGCTGTGGTGTCTCAGGCTCCACTTTGTCAGGTTGAGTTGCTGTGTTTACACCCATAAACAGATCCAGTCTTTTGTTGTGTAGACAGACGTCAAACCCAGACTTCATTAAAACCATGTATTCTTCTGCCTAATATATCATAAATTGTTTGTGTCAGTCTTTCCTCAGTGATTGTCAGTTTTGGTGGCTTTGTGTATAAATTGACAAAGATGTGATCTGAGCAATGCTACCTGTAAAAGCTGTCCGTAGTGAGTATATCAATTCTCTAATAAGTTTGATGACAAACGAGCCTAACATGCAAGCTTGTTTCAAGCGATTGATGAATGCAGCGCTGGCTAACGACCTACAGTTTCAAGAGCAAGGCAAGGCTTTGGCTCCGGAGTTGCTTAGAATATTGACCTCACACTACAGAAATTTTCTCAAGAATGCCATGCAGCAATGCTTCATATGCGGCTTCGTTGCACTGTATGTTCGCCGCATCAATGGCATTCCATTGCCTTTTGTCATGCCCATGGGTAGTTTCACTTGGACAACAGAGATAATGGGTCAATCTGGCAAGCGAAAACGGATTGATACCACAAACTTTGTATGTCAGTATCGAGTCAACGTGGTTCATGGTCCTATCAAAGAATCTGAAATTCACGTCGTGAATTGGAGAGACCCAGTCTTGTATTTTCAGCAGGATTTGGGGGGATACTCGCCCATTGATCACCTCCTGCAAAAATTTGAACGTGTAGAGGGAACGTTCAGAATGTTGGCAGAGTGTAATAAGTGGAACAGTGAAAAGCATGTTGCCATCACGGAGTCGGTTGATTTGAAAGATCAGACCACGTCGGGAATTCAGCTTCTGGACGAGATGCGTCGCTACACTCTAACAGGTCAGCATGGACATGGGCCGATGGGGGTCATGAGGATGAAAAACCGAAACAACCAATCATTGGACACCGTGAACGAAGCAACAATGCACTGGCTGCGCGATCAGTTCCAAGGCGACGAAAAAGGCAAAAATGCCAACTTTCACTGTCTTCCTGCTAACATGAACGTGCAAGAGCTGTCCACGATCGAAACGGGTCGTGAGCTTCAAATAATGATCCAGGATTTTTGTTCTTCAGTGTATGCCTTTTTTGACGTGCCTCGACTGACAGATCTGGGCGGTCCGAGTACGATTGCTGCCGGTGAGCAGATGAGTCGTCACCAATACTTGAATGTTTTGGCTACGTGTCAGTTCATGGAGTACCTTGCAACCAGTGCGTACGCGGTGTCATTCAATGTCGACAAGACCCAAATCAAAATTTCCTTGAATCCCCAAACCCGACTTGAGGTTCATTCGGCGGCGGATATCAAAGCATTAGCTGATGCCGAGCTTCTGAATCCAGCTGATCGCGAAAACATCAAGAAATTATTCACTTCTCGTGATGGAAAGTTTTGATTTATGTGATCTTTGAGTGATATAAGCAAAAACCGATCTGTTCCAATGCAGGTGGATTTCCATGATAATTACCTGATTGCCGTCGTGATTTTCATGCTCGGAATATGGTTTGCTCGTAATTTTGTACAGTTGATGCAAACATGTTTTGAAGTACTGGAGAAATGCTGTTTCTGCTGTGATCAAAACTGTTTGGGATACGAATTGCAGCACCTATGTCAAAACTTCTCGAGAAAAGGTCTTGCCCTCTTCTTCTTCATGCAGCCTCTCTTTATATGTCTGATTCATATAATGAATCGCAGTCGCCGCGGGGATCTCAGCTCCACCATCATGCTCTGTTCCGCTCAACTCAACCAAAGTCGGTTTTCGTACAAGCATAACGAGGTCTTGAATGGTACCACCATACTTGAGCTGGACATGTCCAACAGTGGATGCACAGAGGTGGATTTTCTGTTTATTGTAATGCCGTTCAGTGCGATGGTATCCGTGACTACGCTTGCGTGGGTGGGCCTGACCAAATTGGGAGAGTTGCATCAAGACACCGTTTGGGACGAAACCATTTACACAACGGGAGAGGGCGAAAGTGTGTTCTATTACGATCTAATGTATTGCGTGGAAATATGGTGTTTGAACTTTGCTTTTGTCTTTGGTAGTAGTTCTGGTCAGTCCTTCTGGGAATTATACTACATTACACATTCCCTGACAGTGGGCATGATATTTTATGTCGTGTCCGCGCGTCACCCTCACGAGAGTGTAATCGAGCAGTGGGTGTTAACACTATTTCTGGCCTATATTATCAGTATTCTGGTGCCATTTTGGAATCATGCAGTGGAGACAGAATGTCAAGTTTCGGTGGGTTTCAGCATGACTCACGCCTTTTGTGTCTTCTTGATTGTTTCGGGGCACTTCATTGCTATGGGGCGAAGCACAGCAGGATACATTCTGAGTCTTCGAATTTTTACTACGCTAATAGCGTGCATAACGTGCATGATTGTGATGATTACTGGTCGCAATCAATATTGTTAGAATAAACGATACCTTCAAATGTAGGACAAGACACATTCGCATCGGTGTAGTGTGCCCAGACCGTCCTCTCTCTTTGCTCGCACTGCCTCAACCTTGTACATCATTTCAGACTTATTTGTGATATCATTCAATGGCAATATCACATTTATAGTTTCAAACAAATTGAGGCGAATGGGAATAGACGCCGGAATGGTCTTGATCAAAACTTTGATTTTTCCCGGATCTGTTGACACGATATTATTCTCAACATACCGTTTCTGAGCTTCGTAGTCCTGCATCTTCATGTGAATCATCAAATTCTTATGATACATGCTGCTGCCTTTCAGATTTACTCGTCCTCCTGTCAGATCCATTTGCTTGATTGAAAGTTTGTTTCTGTTTCTGCGGCTCTTGTGCAGGGACAGCCCCACCCCTCCGCGCAGACGCAGAACAAGATGAAGGGTGCTTTCCTTTTGGATGTTATAATCTGCCAATGTGCGTCCATCTTCTAATTGCTTTCCAGCAAAAATCAAGCGCTGTTGATCTGGTGGAATTCCCTCTTTGTCTTGAATTTTGCTCTTGATCATGTCTATTGTGTCGGTTGATTCTACTTCGAGCGTTATTGTCTTGCCCGTCAAAGTCTTGACAAATATTTGCATTACAGAAGCTTTATGGACCCTTTTATATTTGCATCGAGTGATTATTTTCATATCATAGTCACTGATATGTTGCTTTTATGCGTGACGCCGGTTTGCATCTGCTGTAAAAGAGTGAAAACGGTTTCTTGAATGGCACTGACATCAGTTGTTGTTGGAGCTGTCAGAACAAATTCTGTCAAAAACTTCTGTGACGCACCGAGAACGCATGTCAGTAGACACATGAACATGTACACTTTCAAGGTCATTACCAAAAAAAGTCTTCATGTTAAATCCAAATTTGAGTGAATCTATATTTACAACAGTGAGTTTAAAAAAAAATGTACACATACAAAGCACTGGTCGGTTGTTTGCCAGCGACGAATAAGATCAAGCTTGTCAACATGATCAACCAAAATTCTAGCACGTTCATAGATGTTCAAGAACTTGCCAAGTACGAATTTGGGATTATTTGCCAGGCGAATGCAACGTATGTTGGTGTGCTTCTAGTGCGCAAATTGGAGGAGAATTCAAAATATAACTACGAAGTTGAACACATGTGTGTAGCTGCAAAGCATCGAAAAAATGGATATGGTCATGACATCATGCAGGCTTTGAAGGGTGAGTTTGAATCTGGTGTGAATCTGGTCACTCGTGTTCGGAACAACAACGAAGCATGGCTGTCTGCTTTGATAGAACGGTGGGACTGGAAGAGAACGGAAGACAGTGAAGATGAAGAATACCAAACTTACACAATGACACTTTAATTTGGCAAAAAGATATTTAAAGTTGCTGAATCAACAAGTAGAATGTACAGAACTGTTAGTTACGTTTTCATGTTATTTTTCCTGATCATGTGGAGATTTTTCTTTATTCACTCACAATCAGAGCTGGGTGACAAGTAAGCGTGCTAATAACGTACATCTTTCAATATATAACATGCATGGTGTACAGAGCAGATGTCGTTTGCAACTCATCGAATGACAGCTTCTAGTTCTGATGACTCCGTGAAGCTAAAACAGGCCATTTCCGGTGATACTGTACCATCAGGTCCCGAAACGTTTTTCAGTAATTCTGGTCTGATTGATTACAAGCTTGCGCTTCCCGGATTTCCCTTCATGTCCAAGTCCAAAATTGCCGAGACACCTTCTTTTGTGCCATCATCTTTTGAAACCACTTCAAATGACAAGAACATCAAGATTGCTTCCACAGCAAAGAAATCCGGCAATGCGTCGATTGATGATACAGCCCGTACTTACGCGCAACAGATGCGGAAGTCTTTGAATCTGAACACAAAAAACCCTGACATCACGACCAAGAATTCCGCGACGTCCAAAGATAAACGGATTCCTTCATTTGATGAATGGGTAAGTCTTGATTCTGAACGTCAGCTAAAATCGTTGAAGTCAAAGAGTGCAAGGCAGCGATTGAAGAGTCAATATCGCAAGGAGTTTCCCAGTGAGGTGAACATTTCAAGCACGTCATCGAATGATAATCAAAATCTAAACGACCGCGTTTCGAATTTGGAGTCCTCCATCAAGCATGTGGACGTTGGCATGCGGGACCACACCGCTCATCTTCAAAAGTTCAAAAAGAATCTCGAGGTTACAATGAACGCGACAGAACAGCACAAACAGCTTTTTGCCAAGCAAGCAACTGACATGAAGAGCTTCAAGAAAGGACTCGACAATCACAAAGAAGCCATTGACCACATTGTTTCGCAAGAGAGAAACGGCGCCGTGAACATTCCCACAAACTCTGCTTTGATGGGTAAATTTTCCAAGAATAGTTCTGTTGGAAAAACCAAGAAGAGGGTATGCATGAATGACATGCTACACAAGTTGGAGGAAAAGAATAAGAATTGAGATTTAGGATAAATAAAATTACCAAAAATGCCTGTATTGACACTGTGGTTTTATGACCCTTCTGGAGACAAAGAAGGTTACTTAAATCATTTTGTTGCAAAGCTAGATGGTCCTTACTGCCACTGTGAGCTTCAATTTCCTAATATGATGTCCTGTTCTATTTACATGGGAACAAAGGTAAAACTCAAACAGAGAACTTTTGACAAAGCGGCGTACACCAACGTGCTTGTGTATTGCAGTGATGAACAGCTGAATAAGGCGTATAGATTTGCATGTGAAGAGGCGCATAAAGGCACGGAGTTCAGCACTTTAGCAATGGGCATGACATTAATTCCAAGTTTAATGCCGTACAAAGGGCAGGGAACCTTTTGCAGTAAGTTATGCGCTGACATTTTGAAAGCAGGAAGCTTGTTAGAGGAAAGTTATAGCTGTGACAAGCTTTCGCCCAGTGCTCTTCATCGCATGTTTGCAACCACAACTTGCGAGGGTGTGGCAAAGAAAGCTGTGAAAGGGTCTGTTATACCAATTGATTTCAAGTAGATGATTTTGATAAAGTTGTGATGCATCATGTATAAGAATACGTCTGCAGTGTGTAATGTACTCGTGTGAGAAAATGTTTAATGATCGGCGAGTTATTTCCTTTTGGTTACTGCTGTGGACAGCACTGACATGTGTCGTCTTCTTTTGGATCATGTACGTAGACAACTCTCCTTTTCTTCAATTCGGGCCTAACGATCACACAAAGCTTTTCGGTGTTGTGCTGGATTCCTGGTTCAAATGGTGGTGTGTGGCTATTTACACGTTTGTCAGCACGTGCATTGCTGCGTTTGCAAGTGATAGTGTTGTGCCATTCATCACCAACACAGTTCAAGATCACAAAACTATTTACATACCATATTCCAAGTTCACATGTCTTGCTATCATTCAAGTTTTTACATGCTATTCCGTGGTGATTAGTATAGTTGGGTTGTTTGTTGCTTTGACGCAAATTGACTTCACTGTGGTCCGATTGGTGTCAGATTTGATAATTAATCATTTGACAACTAGTTTCTTTTTGCGGGGTAAGATTGTGGATGAGGCAAAGTATAATGCTTGGTTAGAGGAACAAACGTGCAAAGTAAAGGATGACGACGCAATCGATGAATGTGGTGCAGGAGTTGAGATGAAGGAAAATGATGGTCTCTTAAAAAGCGCAAACGGTAATGCAAGTGATGTTTAAGGTGTATTTAACAAACAGTTGAATTCACAGAAATGTCTATGTGCAGACTGGTAATCAAAGCTCGGTTAGAAACATCCGACAATCTGGTTCTGATGCACAAGCAACAAACATTGTCAACAAAAATAGGCGAAAATGATTCAGAAAACATGGCCAGGAATGTCTTGCAATCTATTTCCAAGAATCTAAAGTGTTTTTCTAATGCGTTCAGTACGGAAGAGAGTGATCTCAAAATTGCCCTAATGAATCAAACTCCTGACTTTAAGTCTCTTACATTGCCATGGACTCTTGATGTGGACGACGATTTGTGTGTAAATCACACATTACGTTCTGAATCATGTCAGTTTTTGTGTGGTGCTGGAACCTTGTCTGTCCGGAATTTAAACGGTTCAATTGACCTTGCAATTCCAGTCGTCTCCCTCAGGTTCCAAACAAAGACGAACTACAATGTGTTCCTGGACTGCATTGTAATACCAGCAAAAGACTGCTACGGCGACAACTGTCATTTGCACCCAAGAACTGTCTTGTATGACGGACAGAGCAAAGTCTTACAACCCTACAAGATGCTTCGGAAGCATATTTACTTTGAGAATGATCTATCTGTTTCAAAAACTCATAGTCACTATGATAATAAGAAAATATTGAGCGCATATCACATCGACACCATGCGAATCTTTGGTCTACATCCCGTGAGCACTGAAGCTGTCGTCTTTAACACGGCTAACACCATTCAATATCGATCGACACTATTTGAAAAAGCATTAAGTGTAGAAAAAGATACTGTGACAAAGATCAAAAACAAGTGTCAATTCATTACTGTTTATTTGAAATTATAAATACATATCACAAACTGTGAGCGGCGTGCAGTGCGTACTCATCAATGTCGCCCGAATTCGAGATTTGGCGCCAAAAGAAATAGTTGTTGAGGTTGTAGTATGTCAGATAGATCAGAGTGATCGTGATTTTGCTTACATCCATGTTCACTGTTTCCAGGGTGAAGGGAATGAGTTCGCGGAGAATATCATAGCCAACATTAGACCAGAAAAAAGCAAGAATAAAGTAGACAAGTTGTCCGTTCATGAAAGACTGAACATTGTTGCCTTCAATTGCCTCTCGGGTCATGCTGAGATAGGTGAAGGACGTCGCAAGAACAGTAATAAAAATGAAAAGACGACTCCATCCAAAGAACTGCAACGTCTGCTTGACGTAGGAGTCCGTCCTGCCATTTTGGAAAATGTTCTTCATAGTGTCCGGATCTGTGTTACGACAAAGACTATCGTAGATGATCTTTGCGATGTTTGAAATGTGCTGCATGAATCCAGTAACAATGAGCATCAAAAAACTGAAAAGAAGACTGGTAGCGTCCTGAACCCCGGCCTGAGCCAGTAGCGCAGTTCCCATGCATGCATATCCCAAGATAAACGCAAGGTCGATGGCAACGCGACGAATAACGCTATTTTCTACCACGTCATACTTTCCACTGTAAAAGAAACTGTTCATTGTGCGGGCCAGTGCAATTGCTGCAGTCAGGCCAAACCCAATCGACACAGTTACGTGGAATGCAGAATTGACGACAAGGTACGGCCTGTCGTATGTGCCATCTCGGTAATTCAATAGCTTTCTCTCGCTATAGCATTTGAAACGATCTCCCTCCCCCAGCGCTGACTCACCACAATTATGAAGATGGGGGTCGTATGCCAATGTCATAGCCAAGGCAAGAACCGATCCAGCACAAATGAGAGCATTGCCAAATTGCGAGGAATATACATGGTGAATGAAGTTGTCCACCTGATTGGTCAGATTGTCCGTCGCACTAATTGATTTACCCTTATTTGTGTACATCAAGCTGACAATCACGGTGATGATGCCAATGTATAGGAAAATCTGTCCTGTTGAGTCAATGTGCCGGGTGTCAATGACACCTTCATACTTCAATGTGTACTCGGGGATGTAATTGGCAATACAGCTGTCGACTGCGTTGATCTTGAATTCTTTCGAATCAACCACGCCGTCTTTTCCGTTTCCATAATGCTTATTAGTTTCGTCATCCCACACCACTCCCAAATCTGTGTAAAATTGTTTGGCAGCCAAAGTGAGTGCTTCGGATCCCATGGCCCCCTTCCGATTGTAGGTAGCGTGGCCAACATGCGGGAATGATTGAAGCTTTCCGTCGGCGTCCGTGGCATTCAGACCGCCAATGGCATTCCACACATCTTCATAGTTAGCTGTGACATCCCATGCATCGACAATCGCGCGAACGTCGTTGAGGCAGCTGCAAAGAGAGTACTCAGGGAAATTACCGTTTGCGGTTGCTGCAGCTGTCAGAGTCATAGAGTCCGCAATGTCAAACTTGTATGGCTGTACAGGGTCAGTACCATCAATAACACGGTAAACATACGTTCCCGTGGGAATGATGGCTGCCGTGCTCGACATCTCACTGTTCGTCAATTTCGAGTCAGTTGCTCCCCTTACAACTGTCAGTTGCTTGCTATTAGCAGAGATTGCGTTGACCTTTACAAATTCCGTATTGTAGTTGATTTTTTCGTCCGTTGTTGTTGACGTGTAAATGACAAGATAGTCGGCAACCTGCAAATTTGTGATAGCAGCCTGTAAATCGATAGTCTGTGCATCGGCGGCATAATGCTTGCCTTCATTGACTCCGCTGGGCACCGACACTATGCCTGTGTTATCCTTGCCTTGAAGGATTGATAGCTCAGCAGATTTTAGGATTTTGTTCGGATAGCAGCCAGACACAACCTGAAGAGCTTCAATACCGGTAAGTCCCCGAGGTTTCACGCCACCTGCCAACTTCTCAGCATCGGTAGTGTACGTATCAACTGCTAACTTATCAAACACCAACTTGTTGAAATCATGCTCGTTCTTTGCGAACATTTTCCAAAGTTTGTTGTCGTGCGTGAATGGAACCACGTTATGAATGACAACATTATCTGGCAGGGGCCATTCTTCAGATGGCTTGTCTCTATTGATGAAGGTAAAGACAATGGACAGAGTCAACAGTGTAAGTATCATAAAATTTGAACAAGTCTGTTTTGTCAACATATTTGCCATGTCTGGGAGAGATTCATAGTCATCTTTAATACTGAATCGCATTAGATATCACCGCCGAAAGTCACAAACTTGCCTCTTCGTTCAAACCCATAATGACCACTCATTGGGTCTGGGTAATGCTGCAGCTCGGACCAGTAGAGCAATGTCCAGTAGGCGTTCAGGACATGCGCCGACATTCGACCCAGATTCCATGTCCTAGACTGCACTAAGTTACTAATCTTGCTACTGCATTTGATTCTCGTCACAATCTCATCGTACAAATGTACTATGCTCTCAAACTCGTGATCATTGTTCTCGAGACCATTCACTGTCCTGATTTTCTTCTCATACATTTTATGGTACACGCGTGCGAGTGCCAGAAATAGATTATTTGGCGCAGTGAGATCCAGGTTGTGGAATTGATTTCGGTTGTCCCACAATGTCTTGGGACCAATGCTGGGCAAGTTCATGGCAAAGTCACAACCCGTAGATGCTACCAGAGCGGCAAAATTTTTGGCAGGACTTCCTTTCAAGCCTGTTTTTTGCATCTGCTCGTTGAGCCACGATAGTATGGTGAGCATATCTACGTACTCGTATTCCCGTTTTACAGCTCCCTGTCGTGGTCTTTTCAAACCTCCGTCGACGGACGTCTTCATGCGAAGCAAGTACACATACTGTGAACAATTCTTCTCCAGGACCATTTGCTCAAGTTGAATCAGAGCAATTGCCATGAAGTCGCCATCGGTGCTGACAATCAGCAATGGACCATAACACATCCACGAAAAAGCTTTGATGTCACATTCGCCTCGCTTGCCCGACAAATTTGGAAGATCACGTGGTGCCCCAATAACCTCCGGCGTGTCAGTAAAATCCACAATCACGGTTTTATTTTGCGTCACCAGCCCATTGTCATTCGAGTAATGGGCGCGAATGTTGTTGACAATGAGCTGAATAACTTTGACCTTAAAAGTGCGGTTGCGCATGGCTGAGCTCCAGTTCTCAGGCATGATAGGCGGAAGATCGTCGCCTTGTTTGAAGTCCAGTACAGGTACATGTCGAGATCGTTTGATCTGTGTCATGTTCTTGGCCTCTGGTACGTGTACATAATTGTCGAACCCAAGAACAACGGTGTCAGCTCCAGTTGCAAATGCTTTTTCTATGGCGGCGAGAAACTGAACTTTGAAGAATACGCTCCAATTATTGATTTGTGAACTGCACATTAGTTTTATCTGGCCATCAATGAAAACTGTGTTGGGAGTTTGCGCAACGGTCAATGACTCCTGAAATGCATTGGGTACAGATGACTTTATGATTTTGTTCCATCCAGCATCAATAGTCATGTTTACACGATTTTTTATTTGTGCTAGACACGACCTAATTGCTTTAAAAAAATACCTAGGTGTCTCATTCAGTCGCTGTTCTGATAAGCCAAAGCCGTATCGTAAAGGGAAAGCTTTGGTGGGGCGTAAGATTCAATGCACTTGTTGATGGCTTTCAGCCATGGTAGTTGTGTCATTTCAGAGTTTTTCATGGCGGCGTGAGGACATGCACAAGCCAGATGACCCTTACGCCCGCATTTGTAGCATGTCTCCATTCTTCCCTGTAACCACATTCGAATCATTTTATAATCGTCCAGATCATGTTCGCGCTTGGCCCAGACATATCCTCGAACATTGCGAAATCCAAATGTCAACATGGCGTGTATGGTTTCTTCTTCCTCCCATCTTGCAAGATCATCAGGAATATATGTCTTGGGTTTCAAATACTTGATATGAGACGTAGCCGTGGTGTTGGCTTTGACAAACACAGCGGACTTTGATCCTCTGGAGATATGGTCGTTGATTCTGCTTTTCACGCTTGATTCGCTTTTTCCCACATAGTACTTGCCATTGTCGAGCTTCAATACGTACACACCGGCCCGGTTGGGTGGGTCTGTGATTTCATATCCCCGTAGATCATCGAGATTTGTCATGTCATTATGTAGTTCTTGTCCTGCGGCTGTAGAGATGGGTGATGGAGGATTATGCTCTGAGCTATGGGAGCCTGTGGGGTTTTGATCAACTCTGACAGGTGGTGGAGATTTTGCAGGGTTGGATCTGCTCAAAATATCTGTAAGTTTGGAATTGATTGAATTTGAAGTAGAGAACGCTCCCGGACACCGACTTGCTGAAACAGATAGGTTTTTTGAAACGCTTGCTGTTTTGGCTGAGTATCTGAAGTCTTCGAGATCTTCAATTGATGCCGTTTTCAAATTCGACCCGTCATCTTGAATCAAAGATTCAAGAGGTTGCGACGATTGATAAGATGCGGTTTCTTTGGGATCGTTTGGAACACTATCCGAATCAGAGTTGACCCCATTTGATATCTGGATTTTAGATTTCATAAAGTAAGGATCTCGAAACAGAAATGTGCCATTCATTCCATCTTTCTTCAAATTGCGTATTATGGCCTGAGGTGTCGAACGATTCATACTTTCAAATTTTCGAATCAGTAAATTGCAATTTTGAAAGAGGGTTTCTTCGTTTGGTACTGAGAAAAATGTAAAGCTATTCCATGGAATATGCTGTCCACGAATCTCAACTTCAAACATTCCACTGACGCGTTTTGGAACCTTAGGGGTGTTCTTCCATGAAATCTTGTGCTGTAAAATTTCTATGTAATTGCTGCTTCTTGTTAGTGTCATGATGAGCAAAACTAAGAAGAAGTGAGCTTATATACACGAATACAATGATTGAAAAAAGTTTTTAGTGCAAATCTTAGCGTCATACACAACGACACAAAGCTTGGTGCCCATCCCCAGCGTATGCCCACGATTCATCGCATGTTGATGTTCCAGCACCACCATCATCAAAAACGCCAAAACATGGTGTGGTCTGGCTGTTTGGCATGAAGAAGGGAGCGGGTGGAAATCTGGAAAACTGAACGTGTTGACCACAATCAATACCCACCTGTGCAAAGGCACTTTTCAATTCTTCTTCGCCAGTTAATGTCTGTGCCGCTGCGTCGCATTGTAACCCGATATTTGCACAGACCGTCGCGCAGTGAACATCGGGTTCTCCCAGCACCCATTGTTGAGGAGGAGGTAAGTACAATCCATCTTCAGCAGAACATAGACAGTCTGAAAACGATGTTGCCGCGGAGGGAGGTTCAGTTACACTGCCAAACCCACACAACTTACAAGCTTGATTCACTCCGCCTAGGCTGTACTGACCGTTGATGCACGGAGTGCAGGCGGCTAAGGGGTCAGATCCCGTGTCTTCATATCCTGGCACACAGACGCAATGAGAAGCGGAAGAACTTTGAAGGGGTGAACTTTTGAAATCGGGACAGGAGGTGCATGCAGGGCGTTGATTTGAGATGGGAATGCCACCAGTGGAGTATGTATCCAAAGGACATTGGGTGCAAACGGAAGGATGTGTAAGATTGCTTCCAAAGCCTGGAAGGCAGTTACAAAATCCCTCCTGACTGGATCCTGCCTGAGATCTCTCGTTTGCGGCGCACGGGGTGCAGATTGCGGCAAGGTCCAGCGAATAGGTGTTTTCCACACACTGCTGACATACATTGCTGCTGTGTGGTGCATACGTGCCGGCCGTGCAGGGGATGCAACGGTGCTCTGTAGAATGCAATTCGTATCCCGCATCGCATCGACAGTCTGTAATGGAGCTACTCCCGGTTGCAACCGTGTGTGAATTCTCAGGACAAAATTTGCAGCCCAGCGCCGCAGATTCGTCCTGGTAAGTATCAATAGCACAAGGTGTGCAGGTCAGCACCTCTGTCTCGTTCCTGTAACTTCCTGCTGTGCACTGGTGACAAGAATCTGTTATTCTAAAAAAACCCAGGTCGCACACACAATCCAGCTCGTCCTGTCCCCACCGCAGAGACGAGTCTCCTGTGTTGACCGCTTGCATTGTATGTCGCCTCTGTGAGTCCGTTGCATCAATAAGGTCGCAATTTCCACATGCTTGATTATGTTCTATGAAGTATTGGCCATCAGAGCAGTACTCGCAAGGAAGATTGTTAAATCCGAGTTTGAATTTGAAATCTTCGCAACTGACACAAGAACTACTTGTCCATGTGTCGTGACCAGGAAAGCATTGACAATCTGTAATTTCGTTCATCAGACTGACAAGACTGACTTCGGATGCCAGTTGGCCAGAGTGGGAAGGGCAATCCTGGCAATGACTAGAAGATACAGCTCCAGTTTCATCTTGGCCAAACGTATGTATGAATATACCAATACCACAGAGATCGCAGGTTTGCATTCCCTTCTCTGTTTTGTAAGATCCTCGATGACATGGTTCGCAAAAAAGATTGTTGACATCTGCGGTATTCTGGAACCGTCCAAGATCACAAACGCAATCATCGCCAGAAATGCTAGCATCGTTTACGGTTGTGTTGGCCCCTAAAGTAGCTCCAGGAGAGGAAGAATAAACAGAGCACAAGACACAAGTAGTGCTCTGAGTGGTGTCAGCAAACGATGCAACCAAACATCGATCGCACAAATTGTTACCATGGCTTGCTTTGAAGTGGCCCAGAGAACATTCACTGCAAGTTGCAGACACATCAGCATTACCACCTTCAAATCCTTCACGACAAAGACATTCGTTCAGTTGAGTGCGTCCAGTAAGAGGTGTCATGCGTGTGGCATCGCAGTCTTTGCATAAGGCTTGGCCTTCTTCATTCTGAAAAGTGTTCAGTGGGCAAACCTCACAGACGTCGGTATTCCCGATTGCAGAAACAAACGATTTGTTGTACCCAATATCACACATGGAGCAAGCGTCTGGTTGAACTTCACATGCACCGGAGCAATTATTACCGAAAACGAATTTCTGACACGTTGAAGCGTTACATTGGCAAGCGTCACTGGATACACTGGCTTCTGGACTCCACGCATTGTCTCCACATGACTGACATATTCCATCTTTCTCGTATGTCGTTTCAGGGCATGGTTGGCATGAATCAATGCTGAATACATACCCGCTGTTGCAATGGCATGATGTAATTCCTGGCTCGCCAGGATCTCCCAACGTACTTGAGTGTTGGGGGCAATCTTGACAACCATTTTCGTAAAATTGATCAGTATCGCATAGAACGCATACGTCATTTTGTAGCTGCAGTGGAGCATTGCATGGGCATGAAAGACGATCGGGTGAAGAGCTAGAATCGGCGCGACAGGGGAGACAGTGAGTCGTATTGAAGCTGTAAGAACCATCTGGGCATAGCGAGCAGTCATGATTTCCATAGACGTCTTTGAAGAATCCGGGCGGACATTCCTCACATTGGATGTTCTGATTCTCTTGGAATCCTGCCATACACACGCATGATGTGTGATCTATGTTTGCCGTTCGGTTTTCAATGTGACAACCTTCTTCTATGACGGTACCCCCGCCACATCGCTCGCCGCGAGCACATGGCAAACATGCAGCGGCGCCTGAGTCCTCGCTAAGAAAGAACCCGGCAAGACAGACGCATTGTGTTTTCAGATGCGACCCTCGTTGATCCGTGTACTCATTTGGCTGGCACATGGCAACGTTAGGTAGCAACATGTCTGACTCGGACGGGCAATAAACATCGAGAGGACAGAGCAAACACAATGCGGAGTTATTGAAACGAAAAAATCCAGTACTGCAGATACACTGATCACGATCACTACTTCCAATGCTTGCTGTTGTCAGTTTGGAATCAAATGTGGTACAATCAGTCCGAACCTCGTCCGTGCAGAAAGATCCGACAGGACATACGACACAATCATTGTTGAGTGAACGATAATAGCCCGGTTTGCACTGACATTGCGATTCATTGTAGCTGTTTGCCGGTGATATTGCATTGGGAATGCAGCTGGTTCTTTGATTGTTGAAACAATAAGAATTCTCGGGGCAATTATTGCATTCGTCTCCAGACGCGGAACATGAGTCGGTGCTCAGTCCGTCATCGCAATAAGTTCCAGCGGGACAGACACACCGTTGATTCACGTTGCTACTGGCTGGGTGATTAGGACGTTCCAAAGAGCAATGTTCAATTACTCCGTCTGTCAGTCCGTCTACACTGCCGTGACAGACTAGGTCGTCTCCACACAGTACGCAGTGGTTGTCAACGGTTTCGTCCTTGCGAAAGAATTCGTTGCATATACATTTTCCCTGTTGGCCTTGTTGCTGTAAAGCGGATGAGTTTGCCGGACAATCAATTATTTCGTCGTTAAAGCACCAATGGTCTACTTCACAAATAATGCATTGATGGTTGTTCTCATAGAACCCGGGGTTACAAATACAGTCGGCGATGCTACTTTTTCCTCCAACTGT
>CEVW01048314.1_pt1 | contig 16272 bp, 20 predicted proteins | sample 427061 | NCBI WGS metagenome assembly CEVW01 (sample SAMEA2623774, study PRJEB7988) | marine metagenome | biome: marine biome (ENVO:00000447); feature: surface water layer (ENVO:00002042); material: "saline water (ENVO:00002010), including plankton (ENVO:xxxxxxxx)" | depth 5 m
GATGCACAAAATGAACACAATAAAAGAATCATAATAATGCTACCAGTCGGGTCATTTGTACCTCGAGACATTTTATTGTATGTAAATATTTTTTTATAAATATATATTAAAATTAATCATGGGAATTTTCAAAGATTGTGGTTGTGGATGTAATGGTGAGAAACAAAAGGAAAAATTTATCATTTCCGTAGTTTCCGGCCTGACCTTTTTTATAATCGCGAATCCTGAGACTTTCCGTCTAGTCAGGCGAGTATTGGGCTCTAGGATCGCTACACCAACGGGTTGTCCTTCGACGTTGGGTCTTCTTGTACACACTCTTGTATTTGTCCTAGTTGTTTGGGGTATGATGAACATACAGAAGGGAAGTACCACTAAAAAGGGTTGTGGTTGTGGTGAAAAGAAGACTGGTTGTGGTTGTGGTGTCAAGAAAGGTGAGAAAGTTGTCGTTAAGCCTCCCGCCCCTATGGTCGAAGCTCCCGATCCCAAGCCGGGATTTGCCGAAGAACAGATCGAGCTTACCGACACGGGTCGTAACTTAACGCCAATGCAAGTTGATTCTGATGGCACTCTATTTGGTTAAAGTATTCTACAAACAGTTCTTATCAATTGGTTGTAAAATGAAAACCTTTAAAATTCTTCGTCAAATCCAATTTCGGCCGAATCGTCATCTAACTTACCATAGTCTCCCACCCTTTTTTCGAAAAAATTCGTTTTGCCATCGAGTGATATATTTTCCATAAAGTCAAAAGGATTTTTCGAATTCCAAATTGGTGGTTGACCGACTTGTTTTAAAAGACGATCAGAGACATACTCGATATATTCGGACATCTTTTCAGAATTCATACCGATGAGATTACATGGAAGAGCATCTAAAATGAAGTTCTTTTCAATTTCCACAGCCTCTTTCACGATGGCGTGGATGGTTTCCGTTGATGGTTTATTACGAAGCAATTTGAAGAGCTCTACGGCAAATTCTTGATGAAGCCCCTCATCCCGTGAGATGAGCTCATTACTAAAACAGAGACCGGGCATGAGTCCTCTTTTCTTTAGCCAAAAGATGGCACAAAAACTTCCAGAAAAGAAGATACCTTCGACACACGCAAAGGCGAATAAACGTTCAGCGAAAGACCGAGACTTGTCGAACCATTTAAGTGCCCAATTCGCTTTACGTTCAATGCATGGAACCGTTTGGATAGCCTCGAAAAGTTGTTTTTTCTCAGTTCCATCTTTTATGTATTTATCGATAAGTTTAGAATAGGTTTCACCATGTACCATTTCGTTGTGTGACTGATAAGCATAAAATGAGCGAGCTTCAGAAATTTGCACTTCATCAGCAAAGTTGTTATTGATATTTTCAAAAACAATTCCATCGGAACCGGCGAAGAAAGCCAGGATATACTTTATAAATTTCTGTTCATTATCATTGAGTGTTTTCCAGTCGTCCATGTCCTTAGACAAGTCCACCTCTTCAGCCGTCCAATTGGACATCTGTGCCTTCTTATATAATTCCCAAAGTTCAGGATATTTCAGGGGAAAGACGGTGAATCTGTTTAAAGTGGGAGCGAGAATTGGTTCGTATTCATCTTCTATGTAGTCTTGAAATTCAAAGTACGTTCCGATGCGACGTCCATCAATAAATATTTGAGGGTAGGTTGTCACCGAGCCACCACACAATTGTTTGAGTTCTTCTTTGTCAACCATAATTTTTTCATGGTCGAGACCTTCTGATTCACATAAGGTTTTCGCGTGGTCGCAATATTGACATCCTTCCTTCGAATAAATAGTAACTTTCATCTGTGATATTATCGCTGATAATTTTTTGCCTGAAAACTCTAAGCATGATTGTGCCAAAAGAAATAAATGAAAATGATATTGTCAAAGTTTTAGTAAACGAAGATGGACTTGAAGATGAAATGTACGGGATTGTTGGGATGAACACTGGGAATACTCTCGGTCTGAGATATCTCAATCCCACCGAACTTATGTATAAGTCCGCGTGCGTGTATGAATTAGACGCAGGAGACTTATCTCCTGCACCCTACGAAAGTGTGATGGAGCATTATCCAAGTGGAACTACATTTGAAGATCTTGAGATGAAAGCACTCGGTACGAATAAGTTTGCATTCTACTCAGAGATTGATATTGAAGATAGTGACAGTGACATATATAATGATGAAACGGATTCCGAGATGGCGGACTTTATCGTCCCAGATGATGAGGTTGATGGCTCTCCACCACCAGATCATAAATCGATTGATATTGCATGGGCTGAATGGAAACCCACATCCCCAGGTGGGAAGAGTTTCAAAGAAACGGTCGATATGATTGAGAGAAGCCTAAGTAAGTGATGCGTTTTATGAATTTCTAAAAAAGATTGCCACATTCATAAAACAATGCTGGCAGCTATATGGTCTGAATTAGACGCTCTATTACCAAAAGAAAACGAAGAAAAGCCAGTGAATAAAAATTTTTGCAGAGAATGCTCCAATGTCAAAGTCATTTCTCCAGAAGGGCTACCGACATGTTCGGAGTGTGGTTTGGTTGACTCGTATTTTGTGGATGATACCGCTGAGTGGACGAGTGGGGTAACAGATGATGGAAAAGTTAACGATCCATCGAGGTGTGGAAATCCTAATGCAAACCCTGAACTCTTTTCACAGAATTGGGGAAAAGGGACTATTATTTCTACACAACGAGGTTCGACATATGAGAATAAACGCATGGCGAAGATTAACTTTCACATGTCTATGAATCACAAAGATCGTTCACTGTTTCACGCTTACAGGGATATTGATGAAGCATGTCATACACTCCCTGAGAGTGTTCTCAAAGATGCAAAAATGTTTTATAGGAAATTTAACGATGGAAAACTCACCCGTGGTGCGGTACGTTTGGGTATCAAAGCGAATTGTGTACTCTACGCATGTAGACTTGCTCAACATCCTCGTACGACAAAAGAAATTGCTGACATGTTTGGAATTCAATCTAAAGATGTTAGTCGTACGACACAGATGTTCAAAGAAACTATAATGGGTGTTACTGAAAAGAATTATGTAACAAAAGCGTTTGATGTAATGCATAGGCTTCTGAATTCATTTTCTGTCACTCGAGAGCAGCGTTTGAAATGTGTCAAAATGTGCAATTCTACGGAAGATTGTGTAGAGTTGATGAGCAAAACGCCTAATAGTGTCGCTTCTGCTATAATCTATATGGTATTGAGTCCGGGTGTAACAAAGGGAGAGATGTGTGAAAAATGTTCGGTATCCGTACCAACACTTAATAAAATAGAAACCATCATTAAAAAACACTTAGAGGTTAAAGGTGTAATGTAGTATATGGTTAAGCTTTTCCTTGCGACACCGTGTTACGGTGGTTTATGTCTAGAAAAGTATATGTCTAGTATCCTAAAACTTCAGTTACTTTTAATAAAAGAAGGAATTCAATTATATCTCGATACAACTGAAAATGAATCACTCGTACACCGCGCTCGCAACGTTTCGGTAGGTCGTTTCATGCAGAAAACTGATTGTGATTATTTTATGTTTATCGATGCAGACATTCATTTCGACCCAGAAGCTGTCGTCCGTCTCGTGAAATCTGGGCATGATCTTTCGGTATCGTGCTATCCGAAGAAGGTTGTGATGTGGGAACAGGCTGCCGAAGCGGTGAAAAAGGGTGATGATAGGAATATGTCTATGCTATCATCCAGCCTTGTGATTAATTTTGGTGCTCGAAATCGTCCCGTCGAAAATGGGTTTATTGAAATTCTTGATGGACCCACAGGTTTTATGGTAATTAAACGTTCCGTATTTAAGACACTAGAAGAAAAGTTTCCCGAACTTTGGTGTAAGAATGATCATCAAAACAGAGACTTTGACGATTATCATGCGGCATTCGATTGTATGATTGACCCAGAAAATCGTAGGTATCTCTCTGAAGATTACGCATTTTGTCGCCGTTGGCAGCAGGCTGGTGGTAAGATTTATGCTGATGTGAATACAACTCTCGGTCATGTTGGAAATTTGCCTTTCGGTGGATCACTCAAAGATAGGCTTAAGGCTTAGAATTGTTTATAAAAATATGAAATTAGTTACTATCATAGTTACTCGTTCAAAATCTTGTAGTGTGAAGACGTTGCATAGTATTCTTCGCCTGAATTTGAAATGTCTTCAAAGTCAAGTTAATAACCAGATTATTTACATAAATGATGACCCATATGAAAAATCTGAATGTGTCGAAACATATATGAAGACACACGATAGAATTATTTTTATTGATTTTAGTGTTGGTATTGACGATGCGTCACTCGAACAATGTTTTGCTAAACATGAGGGTGTGGGGTGTCTCGTGTTTCCGGGTGTAAAAGAAGGTATTGATTGGGAAATGTTCAAAGAGAAAGTCAAAAGTGAATCAACTGAACCAGTCAGTCAAATGGGTCTTCATTTTGATACAGAAGTTGGTAAAAAAGTTGGAACTGATATATATCAAGTTCTTAAAACTGAACCACGTGCGTGGATGATGAACACTGCGATTGTCCGTAAAACTATGCAGAAGAACAAAGATTTCAAAGTGAGTCCAAAGATGTTTGAGAAATTTTTACGACAAAATGTTAAAATTCACGCATTTACAGCAGCTAAGTTGACCATAACTTATGCACATGAATGTGTGAGCAACATTCTTAACGCAGCAGGTGTCAAAGTCAATTAAAGTTTCTGCGACAACATAATACATGTCCAACCCGCTTCACAAATACGTCATAGACTTTATCCATGCTCGGTGGGGGAGCAAGGATTATTTTCCGGGTCCGCAACCTATATCCATAGAACGTAAACACTTTCCTATTCTCAGGGATGGTGACTATGTGGTGTGTGAAAAGACTGATGGTGAGAGACACATGATGGTGGCACTCACCTTTGATGGAAAAAGAAAATGTCTATTTGTAAATCGGGCGTTTCATATGTTTGAAGTCTCCATTAATTTGAATAAAAGTGCATATGATGGAACCATTTTGGATGGCGAATTGTATGGAGGTAATACTCTTATGGTGTATGATGCAGTTCTAGTTGCAGGTAAATCTGTGTGGGACAAGACACTCACGGAGCGTCTGGATGCTTCTCGTTCTCTATTGAAGAATATCATCTACATGAAATCGGATAAGTATCGACTCAAATGTAAAACGTTTCATCACATGAGAAATTTTGAAACGTTCATGGATGAGTATCTTCCAAAAGTTGAACAAAAAATTGATGGACTCGTATTCACACCAGTGAATGAACCAGTGAGAATAGGAACGCATGAGACGATGTTTAAGTGGAAGCCACTCGAAAAAAATACGGTCGACTTTCTGATGAAGAAAGAACCGAGTAGGGAAACTCCAGGTTTTAAACCCGGACCACTTGCTTGGAGATTATATATTCAAGAGAAGGGGAAATTATATTTTGAAAGTGAAATTCCATTAAACAGAATTCCCGACGAACCATGGTTCGAAGATGGTGCAATTGTGGAATGTATGTACATGACGTGGGAAGAACCAATGTGGTGGAAACCCCTCAAAAGGAGACGGGATAAAACACATCCAAATAATCGACGAACATTTTATCGGACGATTGTGAATATTAAGGAGAATATCAAGATGAAGGAGTTTTTAGATTGTAGACCATAAAGTAGTGTCCAGCTTCGAGAGGTAGTTCGTGTTCTTCGACACTTTCATCATTTAATAAGAACCATTTATTTTTACGTTTTACGAAACTCACATAGTGACCATCATTCTGGTTTCCAACGTGTACAGCACTCGCGATTAACTTATACTCCATCCCTCCGATATGTATATTTTCAATAACTCTGATGTGACTTTTCCTATCGAACGATATCATGAGAACTTGAGAAAGTTTTGAAAAAATCATACGAGTTGTAGCGACGTGGTGTACTTTACCCTCCGTATCTTCAAAGTTTTCTAATACATTCCAATCCGTACTTTTTTCTAACATCTTACCCATGTCATTACCTTCCGATGTTATCAAATGAACACTAAAATCTTCTTCATTCGATGACTTCCCACCCGACCATATCGTTTCCTGTGTTTTTTTACCATAGAACCATTTTTTGATTTCGGGTTCAGCTCTCTCCAAAATATCTATTATACACATGATAGCTTCCTGAACATCATGCTGTTCGTGTGTTTTGAATCGTGAAAATTCTTTTTGAAAATTTAGGATGAGGGGTTGTACGTTTACACTCTCATTTCCTTTTGTCCAATACACACGAACGAAGTCTGAATACATCTTAGTAAATGTACACTCACCTTCGTATGGATTTCGTATGAAATGATTAGACATTGCGGGTATATGTAAAAGACATTGAAGTGCCGTGTTGAAATAACATGTATTTCCAAGGTTTTTAAAGCCTTTCATTAAATTTTGTGCATAAAAAAGGCTTAAGAGAACGACGCGTTTGTAAAAAGATAAGAATGGACATTATTGACAAGGTACTCCCTGTTTTCGAAGCGCACAAGCAAGAGGATGATATCGAAGTTGAAATTCGTCTAGGTAAACATAATGGTTCACTCTTTGATACGAACGTTGGTAAAGATGTATGGAAACGGGTTCTCGCGGGCTTGAAAAAATACGACGGGTGGGAAAGTGTCAAAATGACCACATCAGATGTATATTACAATGATACGAATAACATTCGAATCACGTGTGATGAAGATTCTGGAGAACAAACGATGATTCAAAAGATTAGTTTTTTCAAAGAAGATTTCAAGCGTGACCCCCTCGACGTACGATTCTGTGTTGCACGAGAGATTCCAACGTCCGGTGAATATGAGATGGATCGTAAGCGTACGAAGACACGACACTCGTTTTTGCGTAAAAACTTGAGTATCGATATGACTATTTCTTCAGGTGACAACGCCGATATGGATTCCGAAGAAGAGGCAACCTATCAGATTGAACTCGAAATCGTGAAGCCATCTGATGTTGATTCAATCTATAAATTTCAGAACATTTTACAAAAGATTGATGATCTCACAAAATTAATTCCTCAATAAATAATAAAAATGGCTCAAAACGCAATGAATAACTTACAGCTTGGGCTCATGACTATTATGGCTTGTCTCGGTCTCGGTCTAATGATAAACGCGATCATCAATCCAACCAAGGAAAATAAAGATGCTGTCATGAAGATGAATCAGGCTCCAGTTGCACCCGGTGCGCGTAGATAAAATATATACAATTAATAAATGATCTACATTCTTGTAGCTCTCATAGTTTTGGCAATCATGTTTGATACACCTAAAAAATCTAACGAAGTTGAGGGTTCTAAATACTTTTATGTGAGTGGTGGTGCGTCGAAAGATATGTATTTGAAGATGCACGCAGATGGTATGGAACGTGACATGTTAAAAAGGTTTGTTCAGTTAGAAGACGAATTTCTTCAAATTGAGAATACATCTGTGTGTACACAACTTCCTTACATAGTTCAGGCTAGTATTATTTCGAATAAAATCAAAGAAATGTTTCCTAAGTATAGTTTTGCTTATCATACTATTCATCTTAAGCAGGTTGCAGAACCTGATAAAAATATAAATGCTCATATAAGGTGTTGATGAGACATGTCATTATTGAAAAACCAGATGGAGAATTGTCTATTGGTTTTAATGAGGATGTAGAATCCATCGTCATTGAAATCCAAGAAGATGTGGAATATGAAAGAATTGAATATATCATTTACAACCCTTTGGCTCGTTTTTCGCAATGTATCACAAATGTTATACTCTTTATGATAGCACTTACATCTACACGATATATGGATATCGCTAATTTTACAATAGCATGTTCGACTACATACTGGGTTCACAAAACATCTCAGAATTCTGTAATAGCGATAACGATGCATATTGGATATATTTTGGGATGTGCTATACCGTGGGCGATATTTCTTCTTTCGTGGTTTGATGTTATGTTCAATTTTATGTACATGTTCGGACTCACTGTACTAATGATCACGGCTGATCGTTTCGAGCATCTTCAAGAGCTGCCACACTAACATTTTATGTTTAGGACTTTTTATATCGACGTACCTGTCAATTGTATGCATGATGAGTTTGTTATCATCTTCTTCATTCTCATCACGTTCTATTTTTTCTAGGCGAATGTAGTCAGCTACTACATAAATGACGGCATCTAGAAACTCTTCCTTTGCCATATATAACCACGAATTTACGGGAGTTCCCCAATTCCTCGTATCATCACTAACTCGGACGCCGTGATTATATTTTTTCAACCCGAGCTCGAGCCGCCCGAGGAGTTCTTCGCGAATTGCCATTTGTATTAATATTAGCCCTAAACTTTAACCAATACTTTCTGTATTCATCCATTTTCTTGTTGGATGGGGGAGTCTTTTTACTCATGATATAATTTGCGGCAGCACGTCTGTAATCGTTTCTCATATTGAATGCGATACCCGTGACATTCACCTTGTTCATGAGATACTTTCGCTCGAGTTCCCTCCTTCTCTCCATTTTCCAACGAGCAACAACGTTCTTTTTGGTCGCATCCACATTCTTCTTGAATGGAATACCTACCTTATTACCTTTGGCGATAGCATTGAGAGCTGATTTCATGTTACGCACGTCTTGGTTGAGGTTGGGTTTGTACCGCTTCATCCATTTGTCACCATAAAGTTTGGTGATATCCTTGCGAATTGAATTCTCATCGAGACCCCTCTTTTTCACGACTTCAGCTTTTTTGGTGTTACTCTTAGTTTTCGCAGCCACTTTACGCACCTGTGCTTTCGTAGGTTTAGGAGGAGAAGGGGGTTTTGGTTTACCAATATTATTCCGAACTTTTTCAATCTTTTTGCAGATGGTTGTTTTCGTCTCTTTATCATCTAGTTTAATTTTGAGTATAGCGGCGATACGAAGAAGTTCCTTTTTATTCAGATCGGTACAGAGTTTGCGACCGATGCGGAATGTGTTACCAGTGCCAGCGAGTGTCGTGTTCTTGTTTTTATTTGTATTTTTGAACGTAACATTTTTCTTCCCAGTTTTATTTTTGATCCTAGCACAAATTTCATCTTTGGTTGCCATACGAGTTCCTTCTTTCGTGGTAGTTCTGAAATTTACTACACCCATGCGCCGCGCGAGATCGATGAGTTCAGGCTTTTTCATACGCGCACACATTTTAGAATTAATTATGAGGGCGTTTGCTTGATTTTGTGTCAAGGTCTTTTTTGTGTACTTTCGCTTTGGAGACTTGGCCTTGGCCTTGGCCTTGGCCTTGGCCTTAGCTTTAGTCCTGAGAGCAAATCTCGCTTTGACACCCTCATCAAACTCACCAGTCACTTCAATCTGGTTATCCCTGAATAGTTTCTGGAGTATATTTTTAGCTGTGTCATATCCCCTTAACATTTCACCGGGATTTTTCGCACCCACGACCTGAACATTACCACTCTTGGATAAAATTAAAGTCATATTCTCGATCGGCATGTATAAGAAAGGAGAAAGTTCGGGTTCATATGAGGATCCCTCCTTTTGTGCGATTGACGCTAAATTTCTAAATACTCCGTTGATCCTAAATTGACCACTTAGATTATTATAGGTAAAAGGGTTATAGAAAAATTGTTGCCTTTCCGTGTACGAGTTAACAATGAAACGACGAATAAGTTCAGGTTGGTTAGCGATGTCTGTACCAACAAATCCACCCGAGAAACGAATCTTTCCATTACGGTAGATGTTTACGGTGGCTCCTTTACTCTCAATATCATTTGAGATATTCAACATGAGTTGCGCGGTAAAAAAATTACTATTTAAACCACCTTTGGGTCCAGCCTCTCTTGTGTGAGAGAAACCAGTCTTAAATTGCCCATAAATACCCTTTATCTCCTTAGTGTCTACATAAAGACCTTCACCAATGGAAGTTCTGGGGAGAGGTCTCTTCATGAGTATCTTTTTGAGATCAACTACAGTTTGTTTCTGATCAAAACCAGAATCTACAGTTGCATTGAACATACCTGGATTGAACTTACTGAATTGGAGTGGTTCGTCAAATTCTCGTAAAACATTGTTGACCATTTTCTCTTCGTTCGCGGAAAGTTTTACATCATTGAACTCATTTTCCAACGGTGAATTGTTTTCAAATTGTTTGAAAGCACCCTCATACGACCGGTTATTTATAAGGTTTTGTTGAAGGCGACGGGGAACTTGCACCTGTCTAGGTGGTACTGGACGAACTGGGCGTGGGGGTGTACGAAACCCAGCGGCGCGCATGCGCTCTTTACGAAGTAATTCTTCTTCGAGTTCTCTCGCAAACTCGTCGTTAGAATTCGAGTTCGGAGTTTGAACTTCTACTCCAGATTGACGGACAAATTCTTTGACCCTCTGGCTCATATTACTAAAGGATGATATTTTTTTTAGTTATCGTCTGTATATGTCAAGTCATCGGTCACGATATCTAAACCGTAAATGATGGGTTGGTTTTTACACACCCGACCCTTGTACTTGACCGTCTCTACACGCACCTCGATCTCACGAGAGCTGAAAGGACCAGCATAGAAATCCTGATGAAACTTGTGACTGCCTAGATTATTCTCCTTACAATGCTGATTGAATTTCGTTACAAAATCTTTTTGTGGAACGAACAGATCATCACCGAGTACAACATATGTAGACTCCAAAAAGTTGGTTAGACTACTCGCGACCATCGCCACTTGCTTTTGAATCTGTTTGAAATACTTCGGAACGACGTTCCAGATATCCCGGTTTCTATACTTATTGGAATAGTCATGATAGGCACGAACACATTTCAACAAAATGATGGGCAATTCCATGTTGAGCTTCTCATCGAGTTGAGGATCCGCATCCTGAACCTGCTTACCAAAATTCCATGGGAGGATACGGCGGAGGACAGATCCTGAGTTATCTTTCCAATTGGGTACTTCGTTACCACCCAAAACACCCGGCACCTTCCATTCAATGGACACAGCCGTCTTGTTCTTCACGGCCACAGACACGTCTTCACCAGAAACGATCGACTGAAACTCGGCCTGTTCAAGTGCAAGATCACCCTTCACCTCGGGAGCGATGAACATGAAGGCATCTTTGATCGCAGAGAGACCGAACTTCTTCTCGATGTTGTTAGAAAGTGTGCCCACGTCTTCATTTTCGTAAAACTTTTTAAAAACCTTGGTGATGAGAGTAGACTTACCTGATCGAGCAATACCCTTGAAGAACGGAATGATCTGCCAACCATCGAGTTCACCAATATCGAAGCAGAGACGTCCACCCATCACATACGCCCAGTTACAGACTTCTTCTTCGAACTTCTGATACTTCAAAATCGAATCGAAGTAGGGTGTAGGAATTTTCGTCCAATCTTCAATGTGAGAGAAATCGTCGAATTGCTGATCAAAATACTTACAGGCGATGATACTCGCATCTAGGCAAGCGTACTTTTCACTCTTGTAAGGATAGAATCGACAGTCGTAAACACCTCTGTCAGGAATCCACTCCTTTCCAACAAAAACCCCATTCTTGAAAGACCACACATGCCTCCTCTTCTTAATCTCAGGAAACTGAGCATCCTCACATTTTGAGATGTTGTCAATTACATCTCGAAAGATTGATCCCTTACTCGTGAAGTTCTTCCAATTCGTAAAGTTACTCTCCTTTTTCGGTAAGGAATATACAAACTCTTCAATTGTAAAGATTGGGTTCCACGCTCTGGTGCAATATCCATCAATAGTTTTGATCTCTTCACAACATTGTCCTTTGTATCTCCGGTAGCCAGCCTTGTACGCTTCTTTTAGGGCAAGCATCAGACATTTCTGAAACGGCGTCGCCTTCTCGACCTCTTCTTCATCCATTGTGGATGGATCTGTAAAAACACTCACCTGTGGAAGAGCTGTGGGAGCGACAGCCCGTTCATAAGAAATCTGATGACGTCGGACATTATCGAATCCATCTTCGATCTGCATGATGATATTATTGATACGTTTGTTCACAGTCAATTCTTCATCATTTCCAAACTCCTTCATGTGAGCCTGAACGTGGTTGTTCAGCTGAATAAGAAAATTGATCATGCGGTTTTTGATTCCACGAATCGCCATAATGTCAATTTGGTCAGGTTTCGGAATGTTGTCATCATTGAAATTATCTGGGTGAATAAATTGATGATAACCCAATTTGGTTGCTCGCTCCAAACAGACCGAATAATTTTCAGTATCATGGAGATACCACCTGAACTCAAAGTCTTCGATAATTCTTAATACTTGTTCTTCATTCATTGATTGGACGTTCCGTTTCTGAAGCTCGGTGAGTGCTTCATAAATATTAGGATCCCGATCAATGAAGTGAGTTTCTCTCATCTAGACTAATTACATATTTTATCTCTAAGCCGAATTCATTTTGCTGAGAATTTTAATTAGTATTCTGTTCTGTGTTTGAAGTTGGTTTGCGATATTGACGAGGGCGGAACACACTGTGTCACCATCATCAGTAGCCATGAGGGAGGTCATGAGTTCCGCGATATCCACACTCCCATCATCTTCGAACTCTTCATTGGGTTCCTCATCGGTCGCAGAGAGTTCATCATCGGTAACAATTTCACCCTCCTCAATTTCAATCTCATTTTCATCAGGCTGTGTCGACATTTAATTTGGGCTGAGAATTTTTGGGGTTTGGAAATGCGCGTTCAGCCAAAATTATTTTCTCTGCTTATAGTACAACAACTCTCAAAATGGCCGGTGGTCTCATGCAACTCGTAGCGTACGGCGCCCAGGACGTTTACCTTACCGGTAACCCTGAGGTGACCTTCTTCCAGGCGAAATACAAGCGCCACACCAACTTCGCGATGGAGAACATCGAGCAGACCGTCAACGGTACTGCCGCCAACTCCGGCCGCGTCTCCGTCACCGTTGCCCGCAACGGTGATCTCGTCGGTGACATGTACATCGAGCTCATGTCGGTCACCTCCAACACCGCGACTTCCGAGGCCGTCGATGACTGCAACTGGGTCGCCGAGCGTGCGATCAACAACGTCGAGCTTTCCATCGGTGGTCAGCGCATCGACAAGCACTACCAGAAGTGGTGGCGCCTCTACTCCGAGCTCTACCTTGATGAGTCCAAGAAGGCTAACTGGGGTAAGATGACCACTGCGCCCTCCGGCACCGTCTACCTCCCCCTCGTCTTCTTCTTCAACCGCAACCCCGGTCTCTACCTCCCCCTCATCGCCCTCCAGTACCACGAGGTTCGCATCGATATCGACCTCGCGTCCGATTTCAACACCTACCTCGACACCAACGTCTTCAAGGTGTGGGCTAACTACGTCTACCTTGACACCGAGGAGCGTCGCCGCTTCGCCCAGAAGGGTCACGAGTACCTCATTGAGCAGGTTCAGCACACCGGCTCCGACACCGTCACCTCTGCGCAGACCAAGCAGGTCCGCCTCTCCTACAACCACCCCGTCAAGGAGCTCGTCTGGTGCTTCTCCAACACCGCCGCTCGCTCGGATCTCTGGAACTTCACCTCCCAGACCGCTGGTGAGGACAAGATTGTTCTCGAGTCCAACATGCTTGACGCCACCGATCTCTCCAACTGCTTCGTGCCCGTCTCCGCGGTCGGCACTCCTCTCTACGCCACTGGTCCCTCCACCCAGCAGTACACCGAGGAGGCTGCGGGTCCCCTTTCGACCTTCAAGCTCGTCCTCAACGGTCAGGACCGCTTCAAGGAGCAGAAGGGTAAGTACTTCAACCAGGTTCAGCCCTTCAACCACCACTCCGGTTCGCCCGCGCCCGGTGTGTACGCGTACTCTTTCGCGCTCAAGCCCGAGGAGCACCAGCCCACTGGTACCTGCAACTTCTCCCGCATCGACAACGCCCAGGTCGCTGTCACCATGGGTTCCACTGACGCGACTACCATGCACATGTTCGCGACCAACTACAACGTCCTCCGCATCCAGTCCGGTATGGGTGGTCTTGCCTTCTCCAACTAAGCACCAAATCTTAGTTTTTTGAGAAATAATATAAAAAATTACCTTTTAAAATGTATAACCGACATTTTAAAAAGTAAAATGATTCGAAAACTTATTGAAAACCTTATTAAGGTAGAGAAACCCACGTTAGGGCGTTGGTCTCTTAAATCTTGTAATGAGCTCTCCGCTTCGATCAATTCCGTATACCAAAATAGAGATCATTGTGGTGACACCATCTGTAAAAGTCCTAAAAGGGCTTCAGAGTATCCAGATATAAAAGATACACAACAAAAGTAAATATGTACGACGTATATACAGACGGAAGCTGTCTTGGAAATCCCGGTCGAGGTGGATGGGCTGTTGTGAGTGATAAGTTTATCGTGTGCGATAATACTTCACGAACGACGAACAATATAATGGAAATGACAGCCGTCGTAAAAGCACTTGAAAGGTGTATTGACCATCATGAGTTGCGTGTTCGCATTTACACAGACAGTAATTATGTAAAGAATGGCATTACGCAGTGGATTCACAATTGGAAGAAAAATGGATGGAAAACTTCCAGTGGTGGAGATGTAAAAAATAAGGAACTTTGGATGAAAATTGATCAGCTTCGAGAACATATGAAGGAAGTCGAATGGAAATGGGTGAAAGCTCATAACGGAGATGAAAAAAATGAACAGGTGGATAAATTAGCCAGGGAGTGCGCTAAAAAATTATCCGCGTAATTTAACAATGGGTGAAGTGGATGTGCCCCATGAACATTTTTGGTGTGAGAAGCAGGAGAAGCTTCTTGTCAGGTGGGCTGAGAAGGCTGCAGGATATCGCTGGCTTCACAACCACGCCCGTCTTTACTATAAAAAACAACACGACTATCTTTCGTATCCGAGTATAATTATTGCGAGTATCACGGGTGTCGGAGGCTTTGCTGTTTTAAATCCGAGTGGTAACGAGAATGTATCATCTGAGACGAAGAATAATATTATGATCGTGCAATACTTTTTCGCATTCCTTAATGTGCTCGGTGGTATTTTGACATCCATAAGTAAATTTAGTCAGAGTGCAAACTTGGCTGAATCACATTCAGCGATGTGCGTTCAATATTCAAAGTTCTATAGAAATATCGATATGGAATTGTCTCTTGATGTTCAACACAGAGCGGATGTCCTCGATTTTGTCACCAAAGCACGTGAAGAATATGATAGACTTCTTGATGATGCCCCTGATATACCCGCTATATCCATACAAGCATTTCTTATGGAATTCCCCGATAAAGAGAACAAACCCGACGTGTGCAACGGTCTCAGCATCATCATGAGTGATGACGCAGCTTCTACGATATCATCAACTGCGAATCCTGTATCCAGGTGGGTTGCGAGTGTGAAAAATATGAAATTCACTAGAAAAAGTACCGAGATGCCCCGACAAAATTCTGTTGAGGTATAGTAATATGAAGACTGTATTGAACATTCTTATCATCACGACATTGTATGGTCTGTTGTACAGTAAGATGAAACCAGAACACTTCAATTTCAAGAGTCCCTTAGACCCTTTCTACTTTTCTTTCACGACCATGTCGAGTGTGGGCTACGGTGACTTCTCTCCCAAGACAGATGCTGCGAAATTGATGGTAATGTCTCAGCATCTGGTGATGATTGGAGAATTGGCTAAAGTTTTAAAGATTTTTTAAGGTGCAAGATTTATCAGCGAATAGTGCGTAAAAAATAACTAGAGCGATCACAATTATGAAAAGAATTTTGGAATATTTGGGAAATATACCCATTCCTACGATGAGTAGACACAATACGTATATGTACACGAATTGTGTGTATTCGAATACACCTCTACTGTATCTGGATAAACTGGGTGTTCCCGGATAGGAAATAAAAATGGCATCTGTTTTCACCTCTTTTTCAAAAGGTCCGATATTTTTGAAAATACGATTTTGTGTATCAACTTTTATAAAATCATATTTTTCACACAGATTGTTTAGATTAACTTGATCATCTTTACATAAAAGATCAGCTTCATTCTGAAGAAGTTGGCGAAGGTCTTTAACATACCCCATGTACATACCAGCATTAGCAGTTCCATTCGAATTGCACGTACCAAAAATTAAACTAGAAATGAATTTTCCAAAATTATTAGAATCTTTCGATAATAAAACACGACATTGACATTCTTTGAACCGTTCTACTATATCATCGGGGACACGATTAATTTTTGTATCAAAACCATCTACAAATACTACCAAATCATCATCTTTTTTGGTTTCTAAATGTTTTATGACACCTTTGGATTTATC
>CEVW01141906.1_pt1 | contig 16215 bp, 15 predicted proteins | sample 427061 | NCBI WGS metagenome assembly CEVW01 (sample SAMEA2623774, study PRJEB7988) | marine metagenome | biome: marine biome (ENVO:00000447); feature: surface water layer (ENVO:00002042); material: "saline water (ENVO:00002010), including plankton (ENVO:xxxxxxxx)" | depth 5 m
TTTGATATTTTAGGAGGTATGTTCTGGGGACTATTTGTAAGTTTGCTAACATATTATATCCATAGAATGAAAATTAAACAATTTGACTGGATCTGGTTTATTTGGTTAGTATTAGTTTGTATATGGAACTTTTTTTGGCCCAGCGCAACTCCAATTGCTGACGTATTGGTTGCAATTATTTTATCACTTTTAGTGGTATTTATTAAAAATAGAAAAAAATGAAAGAAATAAAGTCAGCCAATTATTCTATCTGGATAGGGGATGATTCTTTCAGCAAACTAGATTTATCTCAATATTCTAAAGTTGGAATTCTAGTAGATGAAAATACTAAAAGAGATTGTCTTAAAAAAATCCCCAAGGCACCTGGCATTTTAATTATTGAGATAGAATCTGGAGAAAAAAATAAGACTATAAATAGTTGTAACTTTATTTGGAATCAACTTATAGATAATAACTTTGATCGAAATTCATTATTGATCAACTTAGGTGGTGGTGTAATTGGAGATATGGGCGGATTCTGTGCCTCAACATACAAAAGAGGAATTAATTTTATTCAAATACCGACAACTCTTCTCGCAATGGTTGACGCCTCAATTGGAAGTAAAGTAGGGGTAAATATTAATGAATTAAAGAATCAGATAGGACTCTTCTCAAATCCAAATTCAGTAATTATAAACCCTATTTTCTTAAAAACATTATCAATTAATCAATTAAAATCAGGATTCGCAGAAGTTGTCAAACATGCACTGATCTCAGATAAGATGCTTTGGCAAGAGATTAGCAATAGTTCATTCAAGGAACTAGATTGGATGCACATTATAAAAACTTCTATTAAGATAAAAAATGAGATTATTCTTAAAGATCCAAAAGAAAATGATGAGAGAAAAAAACTCAATTTCGGCCACACATACGGACATGCAATTGAAAGCTATTATCTTAAAAAAGGAAATCCAATTCTACATGGAGAAGCAATCTACATGGGTATCATTCTAGAGACTGAACTTTCAAATTTATCATTAGAGGAAAAAAATGAAATTAAAAATTATATATTATCTAATTTTCAATTACCAAATTGCCCATCAAAATCAGAACTCTTAACTTTCATGCGAAATGATAAGAAGAACCTAAAAGGAAAAATTAATTTCTCTCTATTAAAACAAATAGGCAGCTGTACAGTAGATAATTTGTTCTCAGAAGATGAATTATAAGATTTCGCATCCAACCAAGATCGTAAGTTGTGACATTGATTTACCCTCATCAAAAAGTCTTTCAAACAGATTGTTAATTATTCAGGCACTCTGTAACACAGACTTTAAAATTGACAACTTATCCGATTCTTACGACACAAAATACTTACAAAAAGCACTAATATCTGATAAAAACACAATTGATGTAGGAAATGCAGGAACTACATTCCGATTTCTCACTTCTTACTTATCATCTCAAAATAATACTGAACATGTATTAACTGGATCTGATAGAATGAAGGAAAGACCCATAAAAGGGCTAGTAGATACATTAAGACGCATGGGAGGTAAAATTGAATATCTAGAAAAAGAAGGATTTCCTCCTTTAAAAATAATTGGAAGTAAATTAGAAGGGGGAAAGGTTGAAATTGATGGAGATATCAGCTCACAATTTATCACATCTATTCTACTAATTGCTCCAATATTAACAAAGGGAATAGAACTGCATATAAAGAAAGAGATAGTATCAATAACTTACATAGAGATGACTCTAGCATTAATGAGAGAATTTGGTATAGAGAGTTCTTGGAAAAATAATATTATAAGTATAGAACCTCAAAGCTATATAGCTAAGAGATACAGATTAGAATCAGATTGGTCTTCTGCTTCTTTCTGGTTTGAAATTGCAGCTTTATCTAATTCATGTAAAATAAAACTTAATGGACTAAAAGAAAATTCTATACAAGGAGACAAAAAAAATATCACAATATTTAATATGCTAGGTGTAGACGCTTCATTTCAAAAAGGAGTGTTAATTCTAAAAAAAAATCAAAAGATTCATGCTTATAAATCATATAACCTATTAAATACACCTGACATCTATCAATCCTTAAGATGTACTCTTTTTGGACTCAATATAGAATCTAAACTATTAGGGCTATCTACATTAAAAGACAAAGAAACTAACAGAATAATCGCGGTAGATAACGAATTAGAAAAATTAACTTCTTCAAAAATCATTGACACTTATCAAGACCACAGAATGGCAATGAGCTTTGCTCCGTGTTGTTTAAAATTTGGAGAATTACAAATAAATGATGTGGAAGTTGTAAGCAAATCATATCCTGAATTCTGGAAACATCTAAAAAAGGCCGGATTTATAATATCTGTTTTATCTGACTAAGACATGAGATCTCAAAAGAAAAACTCTTATTATGTTTCTTTCTTTCAGGATTAAAATAAACAGCAGTTAATCCTGCCTTCTCTGCTCCCAATACATCAACAATTAAGTCATCTCCAATCATTATGCTCTCATGTGATAATGCATTAGCTTCTTTTAAAGCATACTTGAAAATCCTTCGGTTTGGTTTCTTTACACCAACTTGTTCAGAAGTAATAATTATATTAAAATACACATCTAATCTAGATACTTTTAATTTAATAAGTTGAACCTCTTGAAATCCATTTGTAATGACATGCAGAGTATATCTCTCTTTTAAATAGGATAGAATTTCATGTGAGAATGGGAATAGTTCAGTCTTATATGGTGACTCATCAATATAAGATGATCCAAAATCCTCAGCAAGCTGAAGATCATTTATTCCATACTCTTGCATTGTAAGAAGAAATCTTTTCCCTCTCAGCTCTTCCTTACTAATCTCATCTTTCCTATACAAACTCCATAATATTTCATTATGAATTTTATATCTTCTAATAAATTCTTCTGGAGTATCAATTCCTTTCTTTACTAATGAAAACCTATCAATAAGTTGCAATAATGTCTTATGAGAATTTTTTTCAAAATCCCATAATGTTCTATCTAAGTCAAAAAATATATGTTTATATTTCATTTATTTCTTCTTTCCAAAAGCTAAATCTCCTGCATCACCAAGACCAGGAATAATATAAGATTCAGTGGTCATCTCTGCATCCTCTGAACCAATCCATAAAGTACAATCCTTTATAGGTATATTCTCTTTTATATACTCTACCCCCTCAGAAGAAGAAATAACAGAAACAATATGAATATGTTTTGGGATGCCTGTTCTTAAGAGTGCTTTAATTGCCAAGATCATAGATGAACCACTTGCAAGCATTGTATCACAGATAATAAGAGTCTTACCTTCCAAATCAGGCGATGCCATATATTCTATCTTTATCTCAAAATTGCCAGTATTTTGATGACTTCTGTAAGCAGAAACAAAAGCATTATCAGAACTATCAAAATAATTTAATAAGCCTTGATGAAGAGGAAGCCCAGCCCTTAATATAGTTGCTAATACTGGTTTTTCTTTCATTAGATACTCAGTAGATATTCCAAGAGGAGTCATGATATCTTTTGTTTTATATTCCATTTCCTTACTTAACTCATAAGCAAAGATCTCTCCAATTCTCTCAACATTTCTTCTAAAACGCATCGAATCATTTTGAATACTTACATCTCTTATCTCTCTGATAAAGTGATTGAAAATACTATTCTTTTTTCCTAAATTAATTATTTTCATCTTTATAAACTATTTGTTTAACCATATCCTCATACACATTCCTCCAATCTTCCCAAACACCAAAGTTACTAAATGTATCATTATGCCAAACACTTATTAAAGTTCCATTAACACGTTTCACCGCTTCAATAATTTCTGCAATTTCATTTTGCACATCTTCTGAATTAAGCTCTAAGTTAAACTTCAGAATATGATCAGTTATAGAAAAAGGATAAACCTTTATTGGCAAGGGTTGTTCCATATCTAAATCATAAAAACTAAATGGAGTAGCTATACCTGCCCTAAAACCTAATTCAGAAGCATATCCCATTGAAAAATCTTCAGCAACACCTAATGAAACAAGTCTTTTATAGGTTTCTGGCAAGGATAACTGTAAAAAATGTTGCCTACTAAAAAATACTTCTCTTTTCTGTATATCCTCTAATCTTGCAATTTCTTTTTGTAATATATTTATATTATCATTAGATCTAAATGACGGATGTATTCCAACTAAAGCTAAATCAGATAACCTCTTAACTAATGAAATAACATTATTATTTGAATAAGACAAATTTTTATCATTCACACCATAATCTCCAAGCAAAATAAAATACCTAACATCTATACTATATTTCTTTTGTAAATTAAATTGCAAAGAATAAGTGTCAAAAGGATCTTTTCTCCTCTCAAATAAAATAGAAAAGATAAATCTAATATTCTTAAAATCAAGATTTAATAATGATCGCACTATTAATGCAGTAGTTCTAACAAAACCCTTTCCCTTATATAAATAGGCATTATCAATATCAATAGTTGAGATATATCTAAAAGAAGCAGTTTCAACTTCTAACTTCGAATCAAAATCTGTCATAAAAACTATAAACTCTTGAATCCAAATATTTACAACAGGTTTTCTTAAGAACCCTTTCTTAAACGCTATACTTTCTGAGGCTAGATATCTTCCAAATTTATCTTTTAAATGAGGTAGGTACTCCTCATATCTACTCACCAAGTAAAAAACCGAAGAAAAAATATCATGTAAGTAGGATGAATCTTGAGTTGTCCTAAATAGATACTCTTTATTGTTTTCTTTAAAAAACTTCAAATCAACCTCTACAATATCTCTAGATGACAACAAACCATCAGCCTCAACGAAGATTTCATCATTAAATATTCTATTTCTAGAATAATTTATTTTGAGTTTCCCCGAAGATTGAAAAAGATCAATTTTATCAACTAACTCATAACTAACATGGCATATCTCCTCAAATATGAGTTTAAACACATATATATGTCTAGATGTGATTGTAGGAGTATATATTATTATCTCTTTCATAAAGCAAAAATAAAAAAAGGGCTAATCAATTGATTAGCCCTTTTTATGAGTTATTAATTTTTTTTAAGATAATGTATCTACATGCTTAGTTAACTTTGATTTCAAGTTAGCAGCCTTATTCTTATGAATTATATTTGTTTTAGTTAATTTATCTATCATTGAAGAGACCTTTGGTAACATATCTAGTGCTAATTTTTTATCAGTTGTTTCTCTTAGATCTCTAACTGCATTTCTTGCAGTCTTATGCTTATACTTATTCAACAATCTTCTCGTTTCAGTTTGTCTTATTCTTTTTAATGCCGACTTATGATTTGCCATAATTATTATTTTTAAGTAGCCCGACGGGGAATCGAACCCCGGTTACCAGGATGAAAACCTGGCGTCCTAACCACTAGACGACCGGGCCATAATGGTTCTCAAAATTGAGGTTGCAAATTTATACTTTTTTTTAATCTTACAAAGAAATTACTTATTATTTGTTTCATGGGACAACTTAAAACCTAGTCGCTTTGAAGTTTTTATCTTATGATTATTATCTATATCTAATATTTGATGAACTGAAACTACTTTTACATCATTAAAATTAGGAGTTTGTAAATCAAAATCTAATGAATACAGCATAGATGAATTAATAATCTTATCTATTTGGTCCCTATTAATCTTTTGATTAACAAAATCATTAAATAAGAACCCTAATTGTTTATCTCCCTCAACAAAAAAATGCATATCCTTATTAATAAAAATACGAGCAATTAGAAAACCTGCATCATTCAAACGGTTATATTTTAAGGAGTCTGAAAGAAAATTATATATATTAATGACACCACAAAATGAACGCATCCTATCCTTATTAACATATTCTGTTTTATGTATTTGATGTGAAGGCTCAAAATCAAAAATATTTGAATGCATATTAAACAAAAGTGTATCTCCTGAAAATTTTATCTTAGCATCAAAATCTCCAGACTCCTCATACAAAACCTCAACATCATTATCAGAGACTTCATTATTTAGTCTAATTGATTTTTCTTTCAATATATCTTGAATTTTTGCAAAAACATCTTTCGTGATACGATAAACTTTCTGTTTAGCACTAGATTTATTCTTTAGTAACTCAAGTATCTTTTTTTCTGATTCCATATTAATATGCTTTAGCAAATAGCACTCGTTTATTTGATGATTTTCCACTAAACAAGCAAGTTCCATGCTCTTCTTGTGCATCAAAAGGAATACATCTTATAGTAGCTTTTGTTAATTGTTTTATTTTTTCTTCTGTCTCAGAAGTTCCATCCCAATGTGCATAAACAAATCCTCCTTGCTCAATTAACCTTATAAATTCTTTTCTTGAATTTGCCTTAAAAGTTCTATCTTCACGGAAAGTAAGAGCCTTCTTATATAAATTATCCTGAATATTCTCTAGCAGATGCTCTACCTTAGCATCAATACCATTAATTTGATATGTTTCTTTTTCTAACGTATCTCTTCTAGCAACCTCAATTGTTCCATTCTCTAAATCACGAGCACCAAGAGCTAAACGTAATGGAACCCCCTTGAGTTCATACTCAGCAAATTTCCAGCCAGGTTTATGCGTATCTCTTTTATCAAATTTTACAGTAATACCTTTTTTTTCTAAAGACTTTTTTAATTTCATAGCAACCTCTGTTAACTGGTCTAATTGATCATCACCTTTATATATAGGTATAATTACAACTTGAAAAGGAGCTAGCTTTGGAGGAAGAACTAAACCATAATCATCAGAATGTGTCATAATTAAGGCTCCCATTAAACGAGTAGAAACACCCCAAGATGTAGCCCAAACATATTCTTGCTTACCTTCTGCTGTTGTAAATTTCACATCAAATGCTTTTGCAAAATTTTGAGCTAGAAAATGAGATGTTCCAGCCTGCAGTGCTTTACCATCTTGCATTAAAGCTTCGATACAATAAGTTTCCTCAGCACCAGCAAAACGCTCGTTTTCTGATTTTAAACCTTGTACTACTGGCATTGCCATAAAGCTTTTAGCAAATTTAGCATAAATACTAATCATTTGTTTAGTCTCTTCTATAGCCTCTTTCTTAGTTGCATGGGCAGTATGCCCTTCTTGCCACAAAAACTCGGATGTTCTAAGAAATAATCTTGTACGCATTTCCCATCTAACTACATTAGCCCATTGATTAATTAATAAAGGTAAATCCCTGTATGATTGTATCCATTTGCGATATGTGTCCCAAATAATAGTCTCCGATGTAGGGCGAACTATTAATTCTTCTTCCAATTTTGCATTAGGATCAACAACAACACCACTTCCATCTTCTGCATTCTTTAATCTATAATGTGTTACTACAGCACATTCTTTTGCAAACCCCTCAACATGATCAGCTTCCTTACTCAAATAAGATTTTGGAATAAAAAGAGGAAAATAAGCATTTACATGACCAGTCTCTTTAAACATTCTATCAAGCTCTGCTTGCATCTTTTCCCAGATTGCATAACCATAAGGCTTAATAACCATACAGCCTCTTACTCCAGAATTCTCTGCTAAATCTGCTTCTTGAACAATATCATTATACCATTGAGAATAGTCTTCTTCTCTTGATGTTATTTTTTTTGCCATTTAATCTTAAAAATGTAATTTTGTAGTATTAATTTCGTTCTTATATAAAATTTAGGACAAAGCTAATAAATTAAATGAGCATAAGTTTATGAGTTCTAAACAAAAAAATATAACTATGAAAAATCTACTTCTTCCATCTTTTCTGATGTTATTTCTAACATCATGCGTAACAACAGCTCATATTAATTATTCTGACCCTAATTATTTAGGAAGTGATGAATTTAGCACTTACGACGAAATAATAACAAATAATCAAATAAATATTGACGAAATCTCTGTTGATACTAATAATACTATAAATAATTATTACGAAACAGATGATTATTATGATTATAGTTTTTCATCAAGAATAAGAAGATTCCATCGACCAATGTTTGGTATTAGTTATTACGGCGGTCTTTATACTGATTACTATTGGTATAATAATGATCCTCTTTATTGTGGAACTAGTATTCATTTTGGCAATAATTGGCACTACCCATATTCTTCTTACTATGGTTACTCTCCTTATTATTATGACTATTACTACACACCATATTATTCAGGAATATACTACGGATATTACGGATATTATGGATACAGAGCATATCATTATCATAACACAAACTCAAATAAGAATTACACTTACGGACATAGAAGTACTTTAAGTACTAAAATAAATAGAGGGATTAAAAGCAATGCAATTGATTCAAAGTCTGCTGTTGTGCGTATTAAGGATAATATTCCTTTCAGAAAAAACACATCTAATAAAACAAACAAAGGGATTAGTAAAAATACATATACAAACAAAAATTACAAAAGTGATTCATCCAAAAGAAATAAAACTAATATAAATCAATCTAATAAAACAAACAGAAGTAATAATCAAAGAAACAATTTCTACGATTCACCAAAATCAAATAACCGAAATTATAAATCAAACTCTGGAAATAGATCAAATAATTGGAATTATAAATCAAACTCTGGAAATAGATCAAACAATAATAAGAGGTCACCAATCAATAGAAGAAGTGTAAAACCAAGAAAATAAAATGATAAGAAAAATATTAACAGTTCTATATATATTTGGAACAATAACATTATTTGCACAAAATGAAGTTGATGCATTAAGATACTCAACACAAAACTTAAACGGGACCGCAAGGTACTCAGCAATGGGAGGAGCATTTGGTGCACTTGGAGGAGAATTTTCAGCCTTAAGTTTAAATCCTGCTGGAATTGGCATGTACCAATTCTCTGAGTTTACTTTTACTCCATCCTTCAATATTCAAAATTCAAAATCATACTATGGAGCTTCTCATATATCTGATCATAAATCTAACTTAAATATAGCTAATCTAGGATTAGTATTTATTATGCCAAGAGATAAATCTGAATGGAAGAGAGTAAATATTGCAGTTGGATGGAATCAATTAGCTAATTATAATAATAATATAACTATTGAAGGAAAAAATAACCAATCCTCAATAGTTGATAATATTCTTTTTTATGCACAAGGAAACACCATTGATAACCTAAGTGAATTTCATGGGTCGTTAGCTTTTTGGAGTGATTTAATAGATTTATCTGATAATAGTATTGATACAACAACAGAATGGTATTCTAATGATAATGGAGATTACATCTCGCATGTTAAGAGCAATGCAAATAAGACTCAGACTGAACATATAAGATCAAGTGGAGAAGAGAATGAATTTATTTTTACAATAGGAGGATCATATAATGAGCAGCTATATATTGGCGCTACTATTGGTTTTCCTTGGATAAATTATTACGAAAGATCCATTTATAGTGAACATTCTTTTGAAGATACAATTTACGAACTAAATAGTTTTGATTATGAAGAAGAGTTATCTGTATATGGTAGTGGTATTAATATAAAAATAGGAGCTATTTATAGAGTAAATGATAGACTAAAAATTGGAGGAAGCTTACACTCTCCTACTTTATATAATCTAGAAGAGACCTATAGTTCATCAATCACAACACAATTTTCTACAAAAAGCTTTACAGAAAGCTCTAATATAAATTATTTTGAATACGAACTTCTTACACCATGGAAAGCAACCTTAAGCGCTTCAGCTATTTTTAATAAAAATATACTAATAAGTGGAGATTATGAGATTATAGACTATTCTTCATCAAATATGTATTCTGAAAGTTATTCATTTAATAATGAAAATGAAACAATAGCTAATTTATATCAGAAGACTGAAAACCTAAGAATTGGAGGTGAGATGAACATCAAACCGTTTATATTAAGAACTGGATATACAAGATATGGAAGTGCATTACTTAATAAAGATTTTAGCAGACAAAGCTTCAGTTACGGGATAGGAATTAAAAATAATGGGTATTTCTTTGATATTGCCTATGTATTGTCACAAGGAAGTAATGAACATTTATTGTATAGCGAAGAATATATTGATCCAATCAAAATAATTAATACACAGCACAACTTATTATTTACTTTAGGATTTAGGTATTAATCTGAGACACGTTTTAAACTAGCATTTGCTTTTCGATGTATTCCTCTTTGATAGTCAAAATCAGATAGTAATAGGCACTTCTCAAAATAACTTTCTGCTTTAACATTATCTTCTAGATCTTCATAAATTAAACCTATTGTTAGAGCTGACATAGGCGCATAATAATTAGTTGTACTCTCGCCAAAATGATATGACTTTTCAAAATCATTAATTACTTCATCATAATTATAATCTAAGTTTAATTTAATCTTAGCGGATCTATACCAATACTCATCAAAGTATTTAAAATTCTCATCTATAAGCTTAAAGGATGATAATTTTGATAGCGCATCTTTATAATAACCACCATCATATAATAATCTTGCCACTAATAGGCTAGCATTTGTAATATAATTGGCCTTTGCATCCCTTAAAGCCACTTTGTCTGCATCAATTAAAATGTTACCTTTATTAATTACACTATCAAAATAATTACTCTCAACCCCTCTTAAATAATCAATCCATGCTAATTTATGATAAGCTGATTTAATGTAATTTACACCCTTAAAATTAGCAATAAAATACTCAAACCTCTCTTTTGCATTGTCATAATCTAGTTTATACATATAGGCCATTGCTTGTAAGTAATTAAGGTAATGAAAGTTAAACATAGTCTTAGAAGAAGGCCGGCTTTCTAAAATATATATACAGTAATTATTTTTGCCTAAATTATGAGACAAGCGAGCAGCTGCAAAATTTAATAATAGATTTTCTTTATACCTATCTCCTATCCTATCAAGATATTTCTGACAGATCATATAATTATTAGTAAAGTTTATCTGTAAAAAAGCTAGTAAGAATAATATTTCATTTTCATACATCTTATATTTATTATCATCGAGAACCTCTTCTAATTGAAGAAACCCTAATTCTAGTCCCCCTTCTAGCCCTGCAAGTCTAACTATCCACTGAAAATTTTCAGGAATTACACCAAGAAAAGAATGCATCAAGCCTAAACACTTTTTATTTAAAGTAAATTCTGGAAAATAATCTTGATTCTTCTTTAATAACTTATATGCTCTAACAAACTCATATGCCGCAACAGAATACTGTTCAAATTTTAATCTTGCAAATGCCCACTGAAGATGTACTTCTGCTTGTGCATATAAGTAATATGGAGAGCCTTTATCATTAGCTTCAAGCTTATTAATGATTTCGTTCTTCTTATGATAATTAGACTCAAAATAATTTTTATCCTCTCCAATAAATATAGTTAAAAAATAAATATAGTTCTTATGTAGTGGAATGAATCCATTATTAGGATTATTAACGCTCTCAAATGCTAGTAATTCTTTTGCTTTTTCGAATTCAAGATTAATAATATGAGTATATGATTGTTGCATATTCTTATTCATCTCAAATTCAGCGTAAACATTACTACTTATTATTAAGATAAAAAAGAGTATTTTTCTCATTACAATAAAAAAGGGACTTCAAAAATATGAAATCCCTTCTATATAATTAAATTATTTACTAAGCTTCCACTTTTTTATCTTCAAGAATATCTGCATCTATCATAATTCTACCACAATGCTCACAAACAATTACTTTCTTGTGCATTTTAATATCTAATTGTCTCTGTGCTGGTATTTGACTAAAGCATCCTCCACACGCATCTCGTTCCACAGAAACAACTGCTAGGCCATTTGCTACTTTTGATCGAATTCTTTTATATGCATTTAAAAGTCTCTCATCTATTACCTTTTCTGCTTTAGCTGAATTTGCAATTAACTTCTTCTCCTCTTTCTCTGTTTCTGAAATAATTTCATCTAATTCATTCTTCTTGATCTTTAATTCCTCCTCCCTTTCAGCAATCTGCTCTTTGCAAGCATTAATAATCTCTGTTTTATGTAGAATATTTGCTTCATTTTGACCTTTCTTCTTTTCTGCAATTTGAATCTCTAAGTTTTGATACTCAACTTCTTTCGTTAAAGAAGTAAACTCACGATTGTTTTTAATGTTTTTTAATTGTTTTTCATACTTTGTAATTGCATCAGTTGCCAAGGCAACAGTATTTTTATTTGCTGTAATATTATCATTTATCACTTGAAGTTCAGCATTAAACTTCTCTAATTTTACATTTAAGCCAGCAATTAGATCTTCTAGATCTACAATCTCTAAAGGCAATTCTCCTCTGATTATTCTTATTCTATCAACCTGCTTATCAATAACTTGAAGCTGGTGTAAAGCTTTCAGTTTTTCTTCTACAGACACTGTATTCTTTTTTATTTTTTTTGCCATTATAGGTACTTTATCGGATTAGTATTCACTTTTGATAATCGGATGGCAAACTTAGTAAAATTTTTAGTAAGCAAATCATAAATCAACTCCTTTGTAAATTGCTCACTTTCATAATGTCCAATATCTGCAATAATAATATCTTTTTCAGCATCAAAAAAATCATGATATTTAAAATCAGCTGAAATATAAACATCTGCAGATTCTTTCTTTGCTTTACTTAATAAAAAACTACCACTACCGCCACAAACAGCTACTTTCTTAATAGTATCATTTGTTATAGCTGTATACCTAATACAATCTGTTTGCATTAAATCCTTTAATTGATTTAAGAAAAGATCAGTGGCTAGAGGTGATTCTAACTCACCAATTACGCCCGATCCAACTAACTGGTTTTTGTTCTCAAGAATAAATATTTGATGAGCAACTTCTTCGTAAGGATGAATTCTTTGCATAGCTAACAGGACAGATTTTTCTTTATATTTAGGAAACAAAACCTCTATCCTTTCTTCCTCTTCTGAATGAATTTTACCTATCTCTCCAGCAAATGGTTTTGCGCCATCATTAGCTTTATAAGTGCCCTCTCCAATAGATGAAAAACTACAATTTTCATAATTTCCTATTTTTCCTGCACCAGCCTTATACAATGCTTTTTTTAATTCCTCAGCATTATTGACTGGGCAATACACTACCAATTGTCTCAATAATTCAGCTTTTGGAGCCAAAACCTTACAATTTTTTAATCCTAATCTATCAGCAATCTTTGCACTTACTCCATTATGTACATTGTCAAGATTAGTATGAATAGCATAAATAGCAATATCATTCTTAATTGCCTTAATTACTGTTCGTTCAATATAGTCTTTTCCATTAAGTCTCTTAAGTCCACTAAAAATAATAGGATGATGAGCGATAATAAAATTACAACCAGTAGATATTGCTTCATCAACCACATCTTCGGTACAATCTAATGTAATTAACACCCCAGTTATATCCACTAATTCATCACCAATTATTAAACCACAATTATCATATTCTTCTTGATAATATAATGGTGCAAATACTTCTAAAAAATGTGTTATCTCTTTTATCTTCATTGTTCAAAAATACAAAATCTAATAACTACAATCCAACTACTACAAACTAATTGTATATTTGCCATGTGAGATACATTCTTTACCCTTTTAGCTTAATATACTCTAGTATTACAAGTATCAGGAACCTGCTTTTTGACATGAATATCTTTAAAGCAGAAAACCACCCTATCCCAATAATCTGTATTGGTAATTTATCAGCAGGTGGTAGTGGGAAAACACCGCACACAAATTACATTGCCAAACTACTTAATAATAAGTATAAAGTAGCTATACTAAGTAGAGGTTACGGAAGAATAACTTCAGGATTTCATTATGTAGATACAGAAAGCAATGCAACAAATATTGGTGATGAACCATTGGAACTAAAACAAAATAATCCTAACTGCATAGTTGCTGTAAATAATAATAGAAATAAAGGGGTAAAAAGAATATTAAAGGATTATCCAGAATTAGATGTGATTTTGCTAGATGATGGATTCCAGCACAGATGGATCAAAGCAGGATTAAGTATTATTGTTTCTCCTTTCTACAAACCATACTATAAAGATAAAATATTACCATTAGGAAACTTACGTGAAAATAAAAATGGCGCAAATAGATCTGATATAATCATAATCAGTAAAACACCAAAAGGAACAAACCCAAAAGAAGAAAAAGGGATCCTTGCAAGCATGAGTCTAAAAGCGCATCAGAAAGCATATTTTTCATCTATAAAATATGAAAATATTAAATGTATCTATACTAATAAAGAATTCATAGTTGATGATGTTTATAATATTATTTTAGTGACTGGAATTGCAGATGCAAAACCTCTTATTAAACACCTAGAGAAAGATGGACACTATATCCATCAAATACAATTTAATGATCATCACGAGTACACAGAATCAGATATGCAAAAAATATTAATAAAATACAATACTAATCAAAGTCTAAAAAAGCTTATCTTAACCACCGAAAAAGATGCTACGAAATTAAGAGAATTCTTAATCCAATTTAAGGGCTTAAATTTTTATTACGCACCTATTAAAATTAAATTTGAGCAGCAAAGAGAATTTGACAGGCAAATAATAAATTATGTTGCAAAAAATTAAAGAATCAACAAGATTCTTACAAAATACAACCAATTATCAGCCAAAGACTGGAATTATCTTAGGTACAGGTCTCGGAGGCTTAGTGAATGAAATTGACATTAAATACTCAATCTCATATGAAAAGATTCCAAATTTCCCAATATCAACAGTAGAAGGCCATAGTGGAAGATTAATATTTGGGGAGCTTAATGGCAAAGAAGTAATAGCCATGCAAGGAAGGTTCCATTTTTATGAAGGATATTCACTGGAAGAAGTGACTCTTCCGGTCAGAGTAATGAAATTACTAGGAATAGAGAATCTAATAGTTTCAAATGCAAGCGGTGGTGTCAACCCTGATTACGCAATAGGAGACTTAATGATATTAAAAGATCATATCTGTCTTATTCCAAATCCATTGATCGGTCCAAATTTAGATGAATTAGGCCCAAGATTTCCTGATATGAGTGAGCCATATTGCAAAAATCTAATTACAATAGCAGAAAATATTGCAAAAGTAAATAAGATAGCTGTGCATAAAGGAATCTATGTAGCCCTTACTGGACCAACACTTGAAACACCTGCAGAATACAAATACATGAGAATAATTGGGGGAGATACTGTAGGAATGTCTACAGCACCAGAGGTAATTGTGGCTCGACATATGGAGATACCTTGTTTTGCAATTTCAGTAATAACTGACCTAGGAATTCCTGGAAAAATACAGAAAGTAACTCATGAAGAAATACAAAAAGTATCAGAAAAAACCGAGCCCAAACTCACTCTAATTATTAAAGAATTAATTACATCTATCTAATGAAGAAACTATTACTTATCTTGGGAATAATATCATTCTACACTGGTAACGCACAACAAACTGGAACGCTTTTATATAATTGGCAAGACACTAATTTAGTAGGCTCTTGGGCATACGACAATACTTATAATGAGTGCTGGGGAGTATTTATAAATGAGAGAGAAATTGCAATAATTGGTTCAACAGAAGGAACACATTTCTTTGATATAACTGACCCTTCAAATACCACAGAAATAGCATTTGTTCAGGGAGCTTATACTGGAGGCGGTGTTATACACAGAGATTATCATGACTATCAAGGATATTTATATGCCGTATGTGATGAAGGTAGTTCCTCTACATTACAAATTATTGACATGACTGACTTGCCAAATTCAGTGCAAACAGTTTATGACTCTAATGATCTTTTTACAAAAGCACATAACATATACATTGACACAGCAACAGCAAAACTCTACGCATGCGCTTCAAATTCAGCTATGGATGTTTATAATTTAAACACGGCTGCAGGTCCTACTGACCCTGAGTTAATTTATTCCTATAATGGTGTCGGACATGTTCATGATGCTTTTGTCAGAAATGATTCAGCTTATTTAAATTGCGGATATGATGGGTTAAGAATATTTGATTTCTCAACTGTTAATCAAATAGGTGATCAACCAACATTATTAGCAACTCTTACTTCATACCCTGACGCTGGCTATAATCATTCTGGATGGTTAAGTGATAACGGAATGATTTATGCAATGCAAGATGAAAACCATGGATATGATGTTAAGCTACTAGATGTAAGTGATTTTAATAACATCTCAGTAATAGAAACATTTAACTCAGGAGTTGATACA
>CEVW01019191.1_pt1 | contig 16202 bp, 14 predicted proteins | sample 427061 | NCBI WGS metagenome assembly CEVW01 (sample SAMEA2623774, study PRJEB7988) | marine metagenome | biome: marine biome (ENVO:00000447); feature: surface water layer (ENVO:00002042); material: "saline water (ENVO:00002010), including plankton (ENVO:xxxxxxxx)" | depth 5 m
TTATCATTTAAATAATATTGGTTTTTTTGGCCATTATTTCCAACTATGATGTCCATATCTTGATCATTATCTAAATCTTCAACTGCTACAGCCATTGTTCCATCTTTATTACCTCCAAATAAAACTTTTCTATTATAAAGACCATTGGCATCTCCAAAATAAATCGCATTCTTCTCACCGATATTTGCATTAATAATATCTAAATAATTATCTCCATCCATATCATTAACTACCACTCCCCTAGTTTCATCTTTTCCAGTTCCATAAATTGAGGATTCTTTAAAAGTTGGTCCAAAATATATTCGATTAGGCTGACCATTACGATTAGCTAAAACTAGATCAATGTAATTATCACCATTCATATCACCAGATGCTATTTTTATCGTTGCTTCATCTTTAGAACCAAATGGCAGTCCATTATTAAAATGACCTTTTCCATCATTAAAATATATAAAATTTTGACTTTTACGGTTTGCGACTGCAACGTCAACAAATCCATCATTATTTAAATCAGTAACACATAAACCTCTAGTATTAGATTCTTGTTTTCCAAAATATTGTTCAAAAATTAAATTACCATTCCCATCATTCATGAATACTTGATTAAGTATACGGTCATTTGCTACTAGAATATCTAGGTCACCATCATTATCTATATCAACTACTGGCGCTTGGTAGGATGTATTAGATTCAATACCTAAATTTTTACTTCTCCTGAAAAAACCTTTACCATCATTAAAAAAAATAATATTTTGTTCCGCCCAATGACGTCCATTAGCCACTACAAGGTCAATATCACCATCTTGATCTAAATCACCTAAGCCGATAGATGATGTTAGATTTTTTTGATAACCTAACTTACCATATGGATGCGTTTTGAACAAATCTTGAGCTAAAAGAAAGCTTAGACTTAAAGTATATAGATATATGTATTGTTTAATCATATTTTTGATTTAGTTATGAATTAAATTAGTAGTGAATTTATGTTTCACTTACAGCTATTTAGAAGCCTTTAAACTTTATTTATGGATACCTTAGTTAACTACTTCAATAGTATTTCTACCACTCATAGAAGCATTTTTTTGATTGGTGGACTTGCCTTTTTTCTAATTTTAGAATCAGGTGTACCATTATTTCGCTTTAAATATAAAAAAGTAAAGCACCTATTATTAAATTTATTTTTTACACTTACTACATTAGTTATTAACCTTATTGGCGCAGCTTTGATATTAAAAGCTGCTGATTATAATGCTGAAAACAATACAGGGCTTTTAAATTTATTTCAAGCTCCAGTATGGGTTAATGTATTAGTTGGTATTATGATTTTAGATCTTATAGGTGCCTGGCTTATTCATTGGGTTGAGCATAATGTAAAATGGATGTGGGGTTTTCATGTAATTCATCATACTGATCAACAAGTTGATGTAACCACAGGACTAAGGCATCATCCAGGCGAAAGTGTATTTAGATTGACATTTACTGCATTAGCTGTTTTTGTATCTGGTGCCTCTTTTGGTGTTGTTATGCTTTATCAAACACTCTCTGGTTTTTTTGCTCACTTAACACACGCTAATATCAGAGCTATACCAAAAATTGAAAAAATATTCTCAATGATTTTTGTCACACCACACTTTCATAAAATTCATCACCATTATACTTTACCTTATACTGATAAAAATTATGGAAATATTTTCTCTATATGGGATCATCTATTCAAAACTGCATCAACTTATAAGATGGATGATCTCACTTATGGTGTTGACACTCATATGGATAAAAATGAAACTACTAATATTGTAACCATGTTAAAGATTCCATTTCAGAAATATAGAACTCCAGTTGGTTCAAAATTTAGCGAGCAGTAATGTTTAAGCTATTACTTTCGGTATTTATTATTTTTACTGGTTGCGCTTCAGTATCAATGAATAAAGAGACCAATAATATTTTTAAAGAAAAATATCATTATGGGATACTAAGTGAGGCAATTATTAAAAACCACGATGGATATCCATGGTTCAATAAAAACTATGAAAAATATAAGCCTAATACTGAAAAGATAGATACGAGTCTAATTAATAAATTATCAATTAAAATTTTTATGGGTACCTGGTGTCATGATAGTAAAAGAGAAGTACCTAGATTTTATAAAATTCTTAATACGATTAATTATGATCAAAAGAATCTTCAAATAGTTGGACTAAAGAAAAATAAAAAAGGATATTTTAATGATTACTCAAATTATAATATTAAAAATACTCCTACCTTTATTTTTTTCCAAGATGGTAACGAAATTGGTCGTATAGTTGAAAAGCCAAAAGGTTCATTGGAATTGCAAATTCAAAATATTCAGAAAAAAATACAATGAGAATGACCCCAGACGAAAAAAAAGAATTAGATGAATGGGTTGAAAAAGAATATCCAAAAAGTGAAAAGCGCTTAGAAGCTTCCAGCCCATTTCATCAATTAGGTAAAATTTTTATCGGTAGTGGTATTCTGTCTTATTTTACTTTTGTTATATTTGATATGAGTTTTTTAAAATCTTTAGCTATTTTATTTTTAATAATAGGAATGATAATAGAAGCGATTGCTTTAATTAAATATTTTAGATTGTTATCAAATGAAGATTGATTTTTCAGGAAAAAATGTATTAGTAACCGGTGCTTCTGGTGGAATAGGTAAAGCAATTTGTATAGCTTTTTCTGAAGCAAATGCAAATGTGGCTATTCATTATAATACCAATCGATCAGGAGCCGAAGAAACATTGTCAGCATTGTCTGGCGGTAAACATGGAATTGTTCAAGCTAACCTTTCAAAAGCTGATGAAGTTGAAGAACTTATAAAATGCTTGGAAAATGTAGATATTGTTGTAAACAACGCTGCAGTGGTTGAACAGCATGAGTTTGATTCTCTATCTTACAGAGAATGGCAAGATATTTGGAAAAGAACGATTGAATCAAACTTAATTGGACCAGCATATTTAATTTATTGTGCTTCTAAAGTTATGAAAAAAAAGGGTGGTGGAAAATTTGTAAATATCTCATCAAGAGGCGCTTTTCGCGGTGAACCTAAAGCCGCTGCCTATGGAGCTAGCAAGGCTGGGCTTAATGCCCTCGGTCAATCAATGGCTCAAGCTTTAGCTAAAGATAATATTTTTATATACACAATTGCACCGGGATTTGTTGCTACTGAACGTGTAGCAGATATGATCGATGATAGTATAAAGTCTCAAAGTCCATTAAATCGTGTTGCTGAGCCTCATGAAGTTGCTCGAACAGCTTTATGGTTAGCTTCTGAAGGAAATGATTTTTTGACAGGATGTATTGTTGATGTAAATGGTGCTTCTTACCTACGGTCATAAGAATAGCTTTACATACATAAGCTTTTTTCAATTTACTTTAATAAGTGCATTTTCTTGGATTTAATTAATTCACCTATTTTTATCTGATATATATATATACCAGTAGGGACACTTTTACCAAACTTATCCTTGCCTAACCAATTAACTTGATGAGATCCTTTAGTCATTTGACTTTCAAGCAGTGTTTTTACTTCTCGACCCATTAAATCATAAATTTTTATAGATACTAAGCCTGAACTAGATAGAGAAAAAGGAATGCTTGTTGATGGGTTAAATGGATTTGGGAAATTTTGTCCAAGATCAAATGTATTTGGAGTAAAGGATTCATCAATAGATAAAATTTCACTTTCAAAATTACTTGAATACATTCCATTACCATGAGTTGCAATTGCAATATATCCATCCGCAGGTCTACCAGCAATCATATCAACAACAATGTTACCTATAGTTGAAGAACCTTCTTGAATCCATTTAGTATCTTTTCCATCTAATTTATCTGTACTGTATAGACCTGTACTAGTACCAGCAAAATAACGATATTGAAATTTTAATGGATAAATATATACAGATCTAACAGAAGGACCAGATCCTTGACCATTAGGGAATTCTTCTAAATTTCCACTCACATCAGTCCATGACTCTCCTGCATTCTCAGAATAATAAATACTTTTTATATTATAATTTGAAAAACTGGCCATAACCTTATTTCCATCATAAGGATCTACAGAAATACTACTAATATATCCACCAGCGCCCATATTATTCTTTATTACAACTGAGCTATCACTTGTATCAGAATTATCTAATCTGTAAATAAGTCCATTAGATGTTCCATAATACAATCTATTAGCCGGATTAAGAAGACTACCGCCAAAAGCAGAAATATCACCACTAGCAGCACTTTTTTCTAATTTTTCCCATTTTGTGCTTTCATAGAAATTTTTACCTTCAGGTCTTTTATAATTTTCTAGATTTAAATATACATCATTATTTCGATAAAGATTATTACCGCCAGCATAATAAAGAATATGATCATTAGAAGGGTTTGAATATACAGGACTAATAAATAATGCCTCATTTTCTCTATCAAAATCAGGAGGATATAAATAAGCCCAAGAATAATTACTATATTTATCACCACCACCATAGTTCCAATTAAATGGATTATTCCAATCTTTAATCAAAGTGAAACCTCTTTGAGATGATAAAATATAAGATGTACCAAAATTAATAACTGAAGCATAAGCTCCATCACCACCACTCACTTGTGACCATGGATTTTCTTCATTAAGCTTAAGTGACTCCCAAGTACCATTGTCTTGTGTCCCGCCCATTAATAAATTGGGAAAGGTACCCGTCTGATCAATTGCAATAGTATAAAATTGAGTAGTTAAGTAACCATTATTTAGAGAATCCCATTTTTTACCAAAAGCAGTAATGTCATTCATTACATGTAAACCGCCATCACTTGCTGAAAAAACTTTATTTGGTTCATCTTTATATAGTAAAACATCATGTTGATCAGGATGATGATCTTTATGTCCATAACCACCAAGTTGAAAAGTAAGCTCCGATGTTTTCATTCCATCTGTTGAATAATAAAGGTTTGTTCCTCCAAAATAAATGAAATTCTCATCACTAGGACTAACGCGAACATGAAGATCATAGCCGCCCTGGGAATTAAAATCATCGGGTAAGTTATTTGAGCGATCTTCCCAAGAGCCAATTACGCCATTACTATCAGGTGCTGAATATTTATATTTTAAAAAATTATGACCATTATCATTTGTTATTAAAACATATGCAATAGAATCATTGGATTCAGAAATATCAACAACAATCCTTCCATAATCTGTAGGAAAATTGCTTGGTGTGATATCAGTCCAACGATTTCCATCTTCTGATCTAAAAATTGGTCCTTTTGTTTGACCACTTCCTAAAACTGCAATGAATAATCCAGAATTATTCATATCTAGGTCAGAGTATCGATTACTACCCTGACCTAAAATTAATTGCCAAGTTAAACCTTCATCTATACTTTTATATATTGATCCAAACGTTGCAATAAATACGTGACCAGTTGTTGGATGAACTTTTATTCTCCATCCATAGTTTAGATAATTATCAAAAGATTCTGGTGTATTTGTTGAAGTTGAAGCTAAAAGTTCCCAGGTAAAACCATTATCTACAGATTTATAGATTCCATCACCTCTAAAAGGAGCACCTCTAGCTCCTGCAGAATTTCCTGATAACTCACCTGTTGTTGCATACCAAATATTTGTTTTTCCATTTCTAAGATCTTGAGCTATTGAAGAAACACTATGTAGTTGATTAGGCTTGGTCATTTTTGTCCAACTTTTTCCAAAATCAGCAGAACGCCATATTCCACCAGATACACCACCAGCTATTATTGTATTTGAGTCTGCAATGTCAACCGCTAAAGCCCGTGTTCTTCCTCCTACATTATACGGCCCTCTATTAGACCACTTTAAAGTATTATTAAATGAACTAGTTTGAACTGAATTTTTATTTCTAACAGGTAATGTTTTAGCAAAAACAAGGGAACGTTGCTTGATGCCTTCTGGAATAAAATTAGTTTGGGGATCTTTTGATCTTAATAATTCAAAAGCTAATCGATTATTTGGACCTCCTTCACCAATTGATTCATTATTTTGGAGAATTGGCTGTCCTGGGTTAGAAGGACTTTTATAATTATTGCTCAAAAAGAATAATGCAGTGAACAATAATAAAAACAAAAAACCCCTGAACTCAATTTTATTGAGGTTAGGGGCTAAAGTTTTTTGTTTATTTCTAGTACTTATAATGTATTTCCAAACCACATTCCAATACATAATAAAGCACCTGTAACATTATGCATAATGATGGTTCCCCAGTTTGCAGGTTGTAATAATCTATCATTATAGTATTTATATAAAGTTTGAATGGCTCTAATTCCAAAATAGGCTGCTAAAAGTGATGATAGAGCTAAAATTGGTATTGTACCATTAATTGCTAAAATAATAATACTTACAAATGCACCTAAAACCAAAGCAACATATCCAGCTCTAGCTTTTTCAGGACCAAAAACAACAATAAGTGTATTTTTTCCTGTGGCTTTATCACTATTATGGTCAGGAAACTCGTTAACGTAAACAACAGCTGCGATTAAAAAGCCAATAGGAATACCGACCAAGAAGGCTTCTGGAAGAAGAATACCAGTTTGAACCAAAGCACTTCCTGCAACCATTAGTGGACCAAAATTTAAACCGATAAATAATTCACCCAAACCGCTTCTTGAAGAGAAACGGAAAGGAGGTGCTGTGTAAAATAAGCCAGATAAAAACCCGATTAAACCTAACCAAAGAATAGGTAAGCCTGCTTTCTGTATTAATGGTATCCCTACAATTGCACTCAGTGCGAAAGTAATAATAGCAACAGTAAGCATACCTTTCGGAGAAATAAGACCCATTTGAATACTTCTACTACCACCATTCAGTCCAACGTTACTATAATTATAATTAAGTTCATCAGTCCCACTCTTATGATCAAAATAATCATTAGAAGTATTGGTTCCAATATGAAGCAATGAACCTCCTAAGAGTGTTAACCCAAGCCAACTCCAACTAATATCATAACCAAGCATTGATGCAACCGCTGCACCAGCAAATATTGGAACAAAGGTAGCACTCAAAAAAGGCAACCTCATAATTACCATCCAAGTAAAGATTTTAGTCATTAAGCTAATTTTAGGCCTTACCTCATCAGGATTTGTATGACTCAAAGGTTTTGTAACACCGCAGTAACCTATATGATTGCCATCTTTATCTTTTGTTGGCGTAATCTTTATTTCACATGGAATTTCAGTTTTATCTTTAGCCAAAAAGACTGTATTCCCTACCCACTCACCTTTTTCAACAGACTCTTTAAGCCAATTTACAACATGCCCTAAGACAACTTGACCTTCACTAAAATCACTTACTCTTATCTTACCTATTACTTCCTCAGATGTATAACCAAATAAATCTTGTGCACCTTCAGAAAACGTTTCAATTTTACCATCAAGATCGCAGGTAATAATACTTTTTAAATTATTTGACATTAAGTTATCCTATATTTTATAAATAAATGTTGAACGATATGAGCGTTTTTATTAAATGAAATTAATCTTTATTATAAAAATTCGCAAGGTATAATTACAATGAATCTATTGCTGTAGTATCTACTTTTGGAATTTCTCCCCAATAAGTAGGAGAGGTATTTAGCTGCCAGCTAATATTTTCATTAGTTTGATAAACTTCTATTTGATTATCAAATCTGATATTTGATAAAGACCATTCAGACTTTGAACTTCCAACAATAATTTTACCCAATACATTTTTATTTTGATCGCTTAAAACAAGTTGAGTACCAGTACTATCCCCAACATTAAACTTGTCCCAATTATTTTTATTTTTTGAGACCATTGAGGTTCGTTTTACTTTAAGAACACTATTAAAAAAACTGTCGATAGAATTTTCTTTAACAATTAACGTATCATTTCCTTCAATACTCCAACTTTGACCATCAAAAAACAAATTTATAATTTCATCAGCTTTTGAAATATCTATAAAAAAGATATCTTCTTTTTCTATTTCAAATATTTGGTCACTATTTGATCCAAGTTTATTTTGTTGGTTTGAATTAATTAAAAAAACAATAATTAGTATTGGTAGAGCTATAAAAAGCCATTTCATTTTATCCATAAAATTCCTCTAATAATGAGCTTCTATTTTTTTGTTGGCGCATTCTAATTAACCCAAAACCAACAATTAAAAATGACGGTAAAATTATATTTAACCACTTCCATCTTTTTTTAGCATCATCAGCTACTTCCTCTAAAGGTCTAGAAGTTATTTCCCTTGATCTTAAAGCAATCAAATCGCGATCACCAATTAAATAATCAACTGCATTCATTATAAAAATTTGATTTTCAGGAGAACGTCCACCACCTTCATCTGTCATAAAATCAGAATCACTTACCAGTATCATCTGACTTAAAATTCCATTCGTGTGTATTTTTTCAGAACGAGCACTTAAAATTTTATCTGACTGATTAAAAATACTTATGAATGGGTTTTGACTTGGGTCAGGATTTAAATTAAAATTTCCTCTCATTTCTCCTGATTGGTTCGAGGTAAAAAATAATGGAACTACATTCAGATTTTCAACTGATGAAGAATCTAGATTGATTTCACTTGCAAAAATTAACTGTATTTGTTCAAGGCCTGATACAATTGCTTCATCATTATTAAATGATCTAATAATTGGAAGAAGTGGGTATTCCATTGGAACATTCATTCTAATTGGCCCCATTTGTTGTTGAACACTCACTCTGCCACAGATTTTGTCTGTAACTAAATTTTCATCAATCAGAAATCCATATTCTCTTGTTAAATCAAAAATATTAGACTGAATTGGAAAGGCCTGTTGAACCTGAAGATTTGTTTTAATCTTAGTTTGGGTTAAAAATAAGTTTCCACCATTATCTAAGTAGTTCTTCAAATTATCATATTCAGTAAGGGAAAGAGAGTCAGAAACACCACTCATTAACATTGCTGTTAATCCTAAGGGTATTTGCTCAGCTAAATTAACAGTTTGAACAGTGTAGCGTTGATTAAGCAAATTTTGAATATTAGTAAATTGACTAGCTTGACCTTCAAACTGAGCAATACCAACCATTGGTTTATTAATTTCAACTAATTTCTTTATTTTAGAGGTTATCTCATACTCTAATCCAGTAGTGGTTTGAATAACTGGAAGAACTTCTTTTTTGTCCTCATAGAGTATTACCATACCCATAAGCACGCGCTTAACTTCCATCTTATCATTTTCAACAACCTGCATTTGTACAGGCATTACCCCGGCTTTTTGTGCTTCTTGTTCAATATTTTTATCATCTTCGGGACGGAAGAATTCAAATCTAATATTGCCATCGGATAAAGCTTCATATTCCTCAAGAATATCTTGAAGGTAGCGTCTATTATTTGCATACTCTCCAGGGAGATCATCAGAAAAATAAACTTTCATAGTTAATAGATCATCAACCTGTTCAACAACAGCCTCACTTGAAGATGATAAGGAATACATATTATTGTCTGTTAAGTCCCATCTAAAAAACCAATTTCTTGAAATTGCATTTAATAAAAATAAAATAATAAAAAGCAATAAACCTGGAACGAGTACAGATTTTTTTAAATCTAAATTTTTAAACCAATCCATCATTTATTTCCATCTCCTTACTTCTAGAGTTTGAATTGTTAGATAGATAAAAAATCCAATCATAGATAAAAAGTAGATAATATTTCTAGAATCAATTACACCCCTTGAAATATTTGAAAGGTGATAATCAACTGCTAAAAATTGAATGATACCAACGATAGATTGTGGTGCGAAAACTAAAGTTTTATCCAACATATAAAATACAAGAACAAGAAAGACTCCAATTATAAAAGCTACAACTTGGTTCTCTGTTACACTACTTGCATAAATCCCTATAGATGTAAAAGTCGCACCCATTAATGCCAATCCTAAGTATCCACTAAATATTGCACCATAATCAATATTTGTGCCAACGAAAACTAGTGTAAAAAAATGAATTGAGGTTGCAAGTAAACCAAGCATTATTAAACAAAACCCTGCCAAAAACTTTCCTATTACAAACTCATATGTACTTAATGGCATCGTTGAAATAGTTTCCATTGTTCCTATATTATTTTCACGTGCAATTAATCCCATTGAAACTGCAGGTATAAAAAATAGATAGACTAATGGAATCATATCAAAAAGGACTCTCAGATCTGATTGACCAAATAGAAAAAATGTATTTGTAAAAAAATAGCCACTAACAATCGCAAAAATTACAAGAAAGATATAAGCCATAGGGCTGTTGAAGAAGCTTTGGATTTCTCGACCTAAAATAATTCGAATGTTAAACATTCTTTTTCCCCTCCATCGTTAAATCTCTAAAAATATCTTCTAAATTAGTAGTTTTTGGATTCATCTTTAATATTGACCACTTATTTTTAACTGCATATTTAAAAAGGTCTTCCCTAGGGTCCTTATCTTTTCCATATTCAAATTGAACGCTTTGGATTCCATTAGTTTCATTTAAAGAAATATATTTTACACTTGGAAGCTTTGCTTGAATATGCTCAATAGATTCAGTACTTGCTCCTTTAATCTCCATATTTAAAAGTACATTACCCATAAAATCACCCATTAACTCATCACTGGTACCATTAGCTACAATTTTACCATTATTAATTATAATTATTCTATCAACTGTTGCTTGAATCTCTTGCAAAATATGGCTCGACATAAATACTAACTTTTCTTTACCTAAAGATTTTATCAGCCTTCTGATTTCAACAATTTGATTTGGATCTAAACCTGTAACAGGTTCATCTAAAATTAAAATTTTTGGATCGTGAATCATAGCAGCTGCCAAACCAATTCTTTGTTTATACCCTTTTGAGCAATCAGAAATACTTTTATGGACTACACCTTTTAGTCCACATTGTTCAACTACACGAGCGAAAGCTTCTTTAAATTCTTTCCCTGTTATTTTACGAATACCTGCAAGAAACTCTAGATATTCATATACTCTCATCTCAGTGTACAAGGGATTTAGTTCAGGTAAGTAACCAATTTGTTTTTGTATATCATGGATATCATCAATTATATCCATACCATTGACCTTAATTGATCCTGCAGTTGGAACTAAGTAACCTGTAATCATTTTCAATGTTGTTGTTTTTCCCGCTCCATTTGCACCTAAAAAACCCACGATCTCTCCATCTTTCAGCTCAAATGAGATAGATTGTACTGCTTTTACAGATCCATAGTTTTTTGATAATTTTGTAACTTTGATCAATCTTTAATCAACTCCTTCATTAATTGTTTTTAGTAAAACGAACTATTAATAATTTTATTAAAATACTTTAAATAGAACTAAAAGTTCCGGCGAAATTAAAATAAAGAAAAAAAAATATCAATTAATCTGATAAAAATATTTTATTCGTTATTTCCTTAATGATCTTTATGTGTTTAGGTGATGAGCCACAACACGAACCAATAATTTTAGGATTCATATTTAAATATTTAAATATGGTTTCCCTAAAATCATTTTCTTGAACTTTTTCTTCAATCTCACCATCTGGCTCAGGTTCTGATAAACCTAAGTTTGGATAAACTCCCCAACTATTATTCCAATTATTTTTAATTATATCTAAAGTTTCATTTGTTTTAGCAATCGTATTACAGTTTAACAAAAGACAATCAATTTTTTTGTCAGCAAGCATAAAAACATCATTAATATGATGGCCTGATAAAATATGATCTTTATCTTTCATTATTAAACTAAGCCAAATTTTATGGTCCAAACCTTCTACAGTCTCTAGTGCAATCTCTATTTCTTCTATATGGCCCATTGTCTCAAAGAGTATTACATCAACACCTGCATCTATAAACCAGTTAATATTTTCACCATATGTATCTTCAGCAATACTTCTACCAGGATATAAGGAAGGATCATAACAATCTTCAATTGAAGTAAGAGAGGCTCCTAAAATCTTAGGGTTTGATTCTCTAGCTAGATCAACTGCTTTCATCAAACTAGATCTAGCTCGAGTCTGAGAGACTTTATGCGAAAAGCCTACTTTTCTGTATGTCCAAGTAGTTGTACGAAATGTATTAGTACCAATTATATCGGCACCTGCATTGACATAGTCTTTATGTACTGCTTTAACAATTTCTGGATCAGTAATATTTGTATCTGCAGACCATAAAGGTAGAGGCATCTTTAAACCCCGATCCATAAGCTCTGTACCCATAGCACCATCCATAATTAATGGAAAAGATGTCATCATTATATTTTAGCTAATTTAGACTATTGATTAAGAAATAGGTAGTCTAATGCTAATTGGGCCATAGATCTCATTCCAAACTTTAAATTTCTTTCATCAGCAAAAAAATAAGGTGAATGATTAGAATAAGCTTTTGATGGATCCTCTGAAACTCCATTGAAAAAGTATAAGCCAGGTGCATGATCAGTAAAAAAGGGGAAATCTTCAGCACCAGTCACAAATGGGCGGATAATTACGTTCTCATCACCATAAACTCTTTTAAGAGATGGAAGCATTTGTTCAGTTAAAGAAGGTTCATTATAAGTAACTTTTGCAATATTACTAAAAATTTCCACTTCACCTATTGCTCCAGAAGCACTGGCTATCATTTGAACTTTATCTCTGATACTTTTGTGAATTTGCTGACGTATGTCTTCTTCAAATGTCCGAATTGTTCCTTCCATAACCACTTCTTCTGGGATAATATTATTACGAACTCCACCATGTATGGAACCTATTGTAACAACACCAGGAACAGCTGTTATATCAACTTCACGTGCCATAATTGTTTGAAGTGACATAATTATTTGAGAAGAAACTACAATTGGGTCAACTCCACCCCATGGTGCAGCGCCATGAGTTTGAACACCCTTAATAGTGATTCTCATTCGTTCTGCTGCAGCCATAGTTGGTCCTGAACGATAATAAACTTTACCCACATAACCAGGCCAAGCATGCAATCCAAAGATTGCATCAACTTTTGGATTTTCCATTACACCTTCTTCAACCATGTATACCGCACCACCCTTTTCACCTAGTGGTGCTCCTTCTTCTGCTGGTTGAAAAATAAATTTAACAGTGCCTGGAAGATCTTGTCGCATGCTTGCTAGTATTTCTGCAGCGCCCATTAAGCCAGCTATATGGTTATCATGTCCACAAGCATGCATTACATCAACCTCATTACCTTGGTAAATTCCTTTCGCTTTAGAAGCGAATGGAAGGTCAACTTTCTCTTTAACAGGAAGTCCATCCATATCTGCTCTTAAGGCCACTACTTTACCTGGGCGACCTCCTTTTAATAAACCAACTACTCCAGTGTGAGCTATACCAGTTTGAACTTCCATTCCTAGAGACTTTAGGTGATCAGCTACTTTTTCAGCAGTTCTAAATTCTCGATTTGATAACTCAGGATTCTGATGAAAGTCTCTTCTCCATTCAATTACTTTTGATTCAATACGATCCGCTATTTGATCAACTTGATCATTTAGTGTTTGAGGGGCTTGTCCAAAAACAATAGTAAGGTTAATTAACCAAAAAGTAATATGTTTCATTAGTTTTGCTTTCAATTAGTATTTCTTTAATTCACCATCGCGGCGTTTTGCTTTTTTAACCATGTTTTCTACATCTTTTAAAAGCTGTTTTGCATCATAAATGATACCATCCTTAATTGTATACTTAACTCCACCAACTCTAACGACTTCATTGTCATCATTGATTTTAATAGCACCAGTTCCATATAAAACTTTAAAGTTAGCTAGTGGATTTTCATCGACTATGACTAAATCTGCTAACAAACCTTCCTTAACCATTCCAAAATCAACTGGGGTTCCAAGAGGCTTATGAACAGCTTCAGCTCCATTTAGTGTTGCAGCTCGAATAACTTCTAAAGGGTGAAAACCAGCTTCTTGGAGTAGTTCTAACTCTTCAATATAACCAAATCCATATAGTTTATAAATGAATCCACTATCAGATCCAGTAGTTACTCTACCACCTGCATTTTTGTATTCATTCAAAAATTGCATCCAAACCTGATAGAATTTTTTCCATGCTATTTCATCATGTGTTGTCCAATCAAACCAATAAGATCCATGAGCTCTCCTGCTTGGAGTATAAAAATCCCACTGTGAAGGAAGAGTATAAATATCATGCCACTCATCATTGCGTGCTCTGGACACATCTCTACCTGCCGCATATATAGTCATGGTAGGATCCATAGTAAAATCTAACTCAATTAATTCTTTTTTGAGCGACTCCCATTTTTCACCATTAGGTTTTACTAATTTCCATTGTCGAGCAACTTGACCAAATCGATGTTGTTCATTCATATAGTTCATATCAACTGGCCAGGGTTGGACATCATTATTTTCATACATTGATTCAAAAAGTCCATAAAAGTGAGTTTGAGTCTCTAGTCCTAATCTTGCAGCATCAATTGTATTCATTCTTGCTACACCGGTTTGAGCTAAATGAGCTGTTGTACCCAATTTTTGTTTTTTTGCTTCATCTATCAATGCAGCCATAATTCTTGGCTCAAATGCACCTAATTTTAATCCATCTATCCCTTTTTTTGAAGCATACCTAACCCATTTACGTGCAGTCTCAGGATCCCGAATAGGGCCACCTTTCCAATCTTTTCCTTGACCTGGTCTTTGATAAGCCCAAATTCTTGGGGCCGTAATTTCATTATTAGCAGAACGCTCTTTCTCACTTAAAGTAAATTCAAGAGAACCTAGGCCTACACCTCGTACTGTTGTAACTCCATGTCCTAGCCATAACTTATATACGTATTCAGTCTCAGGTGCTTTTTGCACACTACCAGCATGGACATGCATATCTGCAAATCCAGGCATAACATATGAACCATGGGCATCTATTTCAAAATCGCCTTCTTTAGGGCGCCTATCTTCATTTATGGGTACACCAGGATATCCAACACCTACAATAGATGATATACGGTTTCCTTCGATAACAATATCTACAGGGCCTCGTGGAGGACCACCTGAGCCATCAATAACTGTAGCACCTCTTATTACTAATCTATTAAAAGGACCTTCTCCTTCTGCCCTATCAGGACCTGGAGCAATTCCTTTTCGATCAGTTTGAGCGATTACTATAGAACCAATAAATAGTAAGATAGATAGTTTTCTTAAAAACATAGTTGCCTCCTCATATTTACTATATTTACGTATTAAATTTATATTTTATACGCAGTTTAATATACTCATGCTTGATGTGATAATTCATCAATCCTTTTTTTTAACTTTTTGTAAGTTTTTTCCTTGCCTCTTTTTTTAGCTCCATTAGCATAAATTTTTAATTTTTTTATAAGAGTATTCTTCATTAAAGTTTCCTGTTTATGAGGAAAATCTTGTCTAATTAACTTCTCTAATGATTTAATATGATACCTTTCAATTCCTTCATTATTTATTGAAAGTTGGTCTTGGTGCCCACCATATTTTATTATCAAAGGCTTCTCAATAAATAAAACTGGATTTTGAGAAGTTACCCGCAACCATAAATCATAGTCTTCACAAATTAAGAGATCTTCATCAAAGCCTTTTAGATTATTAACAAGCGATTTCCTACAAATAACAGAAGAAGGTGAAATTAGACATTTATCAAGGCATTTATCAAAAATAAGCCCCCCAAACTTTTTGTGACTACTTTTTTGTTTAATTTCATTTCCATTTCTAATCCATAATTCATTTGAATGACAAAAGTTAATTTCTGGATTTAACTCTAGTTGAGTGACTTGTTCTTTGATTTTACTATTTATCCACTCATCATCTGAATCTAAAAAAGCAATCCAATTTGATTTAGCAGCCGCTATCCCTACATTTCGTGCAGCACTTACTCCTCTATTTGATTGAAAAATATATTTTAGATTGGGATATTTAGAGCGGATAAACTCCGATGTACCATCATTAGAACCATCATCTACAACAATTATTTCATCTACCTTTATTGTTTGATTCAATACTGATTTTATCGCTCTTTCTAAATAATTGAGGCGATTAAAGGTTGGAATAATAACTGAAATTGAAAATGAATTATCCAAATAATTTATTGGGGTAAATACCTTCCTTTACTAATTTTTTAATTTCACCAACAACATACGATTTATCTTCTTTATACGTAACTCCAAACCAGGATTCTGAACTATTTAAAATATGAACAGATTC